>OFGR01000093.1_pt1 | contig 85134 bp, 70 predicted proteins | sample 1521811 | NCBI WGS metagenome assembly OFGR01 (sample SAMEA3504098, study PRJEB24116) | mouse gut metagenome | biome: mouse gut; feature: mouse-associated habitat; material: faeces | place: Denmark | collected 2011 | reverse complement strand
AGGAAAATCAGGAACCCACTCTCGTAACAGCCACTCCTTCCTGGGCTGCATACGTTGTAGGTGCACCTATCAAGAGCGGTTATGAAGGACGCCGCGCCCGCTTCGGTGTACGTGCCGTATCTCCCAACGGCGACATGTACAACAACAATGTGAGCGACATCGCATGGAGCGAATATCAGGATATCCCTTACGAAGAAGTATCCGATCTCGAAGTCAACAAGACTGTAATCAAGCCCAACGAGACATTCACTGTGAAACTCGTAGACGACATGGCCGCAGCACCCCAGAAGTGGGAAATCATCAGCGCTACATCCGGAAATGTAGTATCCACTGCTGAGAATACAGCATCCATCACAACCAAGCTCGCTGAAATCGGCCTGTATGACCTCCGCGTCACCGACAACAAGGGCAACGTGAACATGATGCGTGGCAAGATCCAGGTGACTCCCGAAGCTACCGGATCGACACCTGAGATCACATCCATCTCGGTAGACAAGTCTTCAGCCAACACTGCAGAAGAAGTCACATACTCTTACACCGCACGCGAAGGCGAAGGCAAGGTATCCCGCGCCATACTTGTTACCGACCCGCAGATGCTTCAGATCCCCGGCGAGATCCAGGAAGGCAACGAATACTCGTACGCCCTGTGGTTCAAGCCCGAAAGCTTCGCTCACCTGAGCAACGGTACAAACCTCATCAGCAAGAATACTATCGCTGACGAATGGCCTCACAACAACTGGGGCGACCTCTGGGTACAGATCCGTGGCGCAGGCCAGACCCTCGCAACCAGCTACACAGGCGGAGACTCCGGCAGCAAAACAGAAGGCAACGAAATCTCATTCAACGTAATGGGTTGGGAAGCACATCAGGATCCTTGGATCAACATGACCACAACAGGTTATAATCTGTCGGAAGGTGCTTGGTATCACCTCGTTGTAACACAGACTTCCGGCAAGGAGCAGTGCATCTATATCAACGGCAAGCTTATCAAGCATACCACTGCAACATTTGCAAAGCGTCGCTCGGATTACAAATCAGACTCACGCGTTAAACAGGACGTAATTGCCAATATCCACATCGGTGGTAGCGGTGTCTACAAGGCTGCATTCAATGGTGCTGTGGACGAAGTGCAGGTATGGAATAAGGCTCTGAGCGCTGATGAAGTAATCCAGGCCATGAATGGTTATGCTGAAGGCGAAGTTCCCGAAGGACTACAAGGCTACTACACATTTGAGACAATGAATGCCGACGGTACATTCCCCAACCTCGGTAAGGCAGGTGCTGACAAGACTGCAAAGATGGTTGTGGCTGAAGGTACAGGTGGTGAAATCACCAAAGACGGTCTCTATGTACAGCAGGAAGCAAACAACAATCTGCTCGGCAATCCTGGTATCGAAGGATCGCTCGAAATCACTACAGATGCCAATTGGATTCTTACAGGTGCAATTGTAAATAAGACTGACGACAATACCGCCACAGTCGTTTATAACGCTCCCGGTACTTACAATGCAAGCCTTACCCTGACAAACAACTGGGGTAGCCACACTATGACCGAACCCGAAATCGTGGAGATCACCGGTACTGTAGGCATCGACGACACCTTCGCTGAAGGCAACCTCGAAGTAGCGTCCTACAACGGTGTGGTTAGCTTCCGCTTCGCTGAAGGCGGCGCATACACAATCAACATCGTGGCTCTCGACGGAAAGACTGTACAGTCCAACGTAATCAACGCTGAGGCAGGAAGCACTGCTACCGTAGCTCTCAACGCTGGCAACGGTGTATACCTCGTGCAGGTTATCCTCAACGGACACCAGCTCAAGGTTGTAAAGATCGTGAAGTAAGCATAGACTTAACTCCAATACTGAAAAAGACGCTTCCACATATCTGTGGGGCGTCTTTTTTTTCATAAACAATAATAATTGTAAAAAAATTTCAATATATTTGCAAAATAAATATTATCCACAGATATAACTCGATTCTTCAATTAACCTTAATACTTACCTTAAAGCATTTTAAATGAAAAGACAATCACTACTATTGTCAATGGCATTGATGGCTTCAGCGGCAGGTATGGCACAAAGTACGCCAACCCACCCGAAGGATTTCAACGACCTTGATTACTCCAACGAAACATTCACCACTTGGTTTCCGGCATGGGTGATCGGTAATCCGCCTACAGGCGTAAGCAAGATGGACGACGAATTCTTCATCTCACGTACTCGCCCGGTAGCACACATTTCTGAGGAAAATGACGTAGTCGATCCCAACCTCAACGCTCCATACGAGCGTAAGTTCTGCGGATTCTACGGAGCTACAGACCCTACCGACACATGGTACACCCTCCCGCGCTACTGCTTCGAAGGCGACAGCTACAGCATGTGGAACTATACCGACATGTTCTCCAACTGGACAGCACCATTCTTCCGCTGCACGGCCGGTCTGAGTGACGTCGCTGCCAAGAACGGCGCTTCTGTAGGTGTAAACTGGGCCATACCTTGGTTGCAATCAATGACTTGGAATACCGCATACCGTTCGAATGCTTACAGCAAGAAGATGGGTATGATCTGCGACAAAGACAGCAGCGGTAAATTCCTCTACGCAGAGAAGATTGTCAAGCTGATGAAATACTACGGCATCTCAGCACTGTCGTTCAACTCGGAATTCTCAGCAAACAGTGCATCCATGTCTATTCTGGCCGACTTCTTCGCAGAATGCCACAGAATAGCCAAGGATCTTGACTGGACTTTCGAAGTTCACTGGTACGGACACACCGGAGACAGCGGCTATACAGGTAGCGCTATAAGCGGACTTTCCGGCTTTAAGAAAATCTTCGGCGATGCAAATAACCGCAGCGTCGACATGCTGTTCATAAACTATGGTTGGGGTTCAATCACGCTCAACAGTATTCCCGACGGCGCTAAAGCTCTCAACCGCTCAAGCTACGACGTCTTTGCTGGCTTCGACATCCAGGGCTCAGGTCTTAGAGCAAACTGGGACGCACTGCACAATTCCGAGGTATCATTAAGCTTCTGGGGCGCACACCGTCAGAACCTCATCCACGAAAGCTCCAATGACTACGGTACAAGCGACCTTGCAATCCAGCAGGCTTACCTCAAGAAACAGGAACTGATCACCAGCGGTGGTAACGGTAATCCGGCAGTACGTCCGTCTATCAAAAGCACATCGCTCAGCATATCCTCTCTTGAAGGTACAAACGGATTCCACGGCCTCGCCAACCTGATGCGCGCCAAGTCGTCGATCCAGACAATGCCTTTCGTCAGCCGTTTCAACATGGGCAACGGTCTCGGTTTCTACAACCGCGGTGAATTGTCTTTCGACAGCAAATGGTACAACCTCGGTACTCAGGATTACCTGCCCACATGGCGCTGGTGGATCACTGATGCAACCGACGCAGCCACTACCGCAAGCCTGTCTTCATTCGTAAAGGCTGAAATTACCTGGGACGAAGCATGGTTCGGCGGTTCTTGTATGAAACTGTCCGGAGCTACAGACTTCTCCCGCGTGAAAATGTTCAAGACATTCCTGCCTGCAAAGGCCGACGAGGAACTCTCGATCGTCTACAAGCCCGTAGGATCTGCCGACAGCCACCTGAAGATGTTCGTATCGCTCAAGAGCGCACCCACTGAATACAAGGAAATCGCTGTTCCCGCAGGCAAAGCCGGAGAATGGAACACATTCACCGCAAAACTTTCAGATCTCGGCGTTACATCCGGCGACATCGTCCTGATGGGTCTTGTAGTTGAGAACACAGGTTCTGACTATACAACATACGTAGGTGAAATGGCTCTCCGCGATCCCGCCAAGACATTCGCTCCCGTTAAGCCTGCAGTCAAGGAAGTTGAGATTCTCCGCGGACGCTACAACGCTATCGACTTCAAGATCCGCTACGCTTCCAAGGAAGAATCAGGCGAAGAAAAGACCTACAACGACGAAGTGGACACCTGGTACTACGAAATCTTCATCCAGCAGGAAAATGGAGAACCCGTACTTCTTACAGCTACTCCCTCCTGGGCTGCATACGTGATCGGTGCACCTATCAAGAGCGGTTATGAAGGACGTCGCGCCCGCTTCGGTGTACGTGCCGTATCGCCCAACGGCGACATGTACAACAACAATGTCAGCGACATCTCCTGGAGCGAATATCAGGATATTCCCTACAACCAGACCCTGACAGACCTCGATGTGAACAAAGTGGTCATCAAGCCCAACGAAACATTCACAGTGAAGTATGTCGACGACATGGCTCCCGCAGCTAAGAAATGGGAAATCCTCAGTGCAGCCACAGGCAATGTTGTAGCTACTGTAAGTGATGCAGCATCTATCACAACCAAGCTTGCAGAAATCGGTGTATACGACCTGCGCCTGACCGACAGCAACGGTACATCTACACTCATGCGTGCCAAGATCCAGGTGACACCCGAAGCTACAGGTGCAACTCCTGAGATCACATCTATCTCTGTCGACAAGTCTACAGCAGAGACAGCCGAGGAAGTGACATACTCCTACACAGCCCGCGAAGGCGAAGGCAAGGTGTCACGCGCTATAAAAGTAAAAGACCCCGAAATGCTCCAGATCCCCGGCGGCATACAGTCAGGAAAGTCTTACTCCTACGCTCTATGGTTCAAGGCTGATGAATTCGCTCACCTGAGCAACGGTACAAACCTCATCAGCAAGAACACTACAGCAGTCAGCTGGCCTCACAACAACTGGGGCGACCTCTGGGTACAGATCCGTCCGGAAGGACAGGGCTACTCCAACCGTCAGGGCGACGACGCCGGTACAGCAGGAAAATGCGGTAAGAATGAAATCTCATTCAACACTATGGGTTGGACTGCTCACCAGCAGGCCTACGGTCCGCTGCTCACCATCGGTTACTCTGTTGAACCAGGCAGCTGGAATCACGTAGTAGTGACACACGACGAATCCAACAACCAGTGCATCTACTTCAACGGTAAACTCGCTGCAAGCGGAAACGCATCATGGTCTTACCGTCGATTCGACGGCACAAGTCCTGCCAACATCCACATCGGAGGCAGCGGTGTCTACAAGGCAGCTTTCAACGGTGCTGTGGACGAAGTGCAGGTATGGACAAAGCCTCTGACTGCAGCAGAAGTCATTGAAGCAATGAACGGTTACGCAGAAGGCGAAGTTCCTGCAGGACTTCAGGGTTACTACACATTCGAGACAATTAATGCCGACGGAACATTCCCCAACCTCGGTAAGGCCGGTGCTGACAAGACTGCCAAGATAGTAGTTGCAAACGGTTCAGGTGGTGAGAATACTTCCGGTGCTGTATATGATCAGCAGGTTGCAGACAACACACTCCTGGGCAACCCGGGCATCGAAGGTACTCTCGACGTGACCACAACCGCTGAATGGAACGTCGGCAACCAGGCTTCTGTAGAGGCAACCGACGGAAACACTGCCACTGTGGTATACTATAACCCCGGCAAGCACGACGTGGAACTCACTCTAAAGAACGGTTGGGGCAGCCACACAATGACTGAACCCGAAATCGTGGAGATCACCGGTACTGTAGGCATCGACGACACCTTCGCTGAAGGCAACCTCGAAGTAGCGTCCTACAACGGTGTGGTTAGCTTCCGCTTCGCTGAAGGCGGCGCATACACAATCAACATCGTGGCTCTCGACGGAAAGACTGTACAGTCCAACGTAATCAACGCTGAGGCAGGAAGCACTGCTACCGTAGCTCTCAACGCTGGCAACGGTGTATACCTCGTGCAGGTTATCCTCAACGGACACCAGCTCAAGGTTGTAAAGATCGTGAAATAAGCACAGACTTAACTCATACATAAAAAATACGCTTCCTCGCGATTGTGGAAGCGTATTTTTTATATGGTTATCAGTTAATAATCAGAGCATACGCAGACGTTGCAGACGTTCGGCTATTTCAGAGGCCGACATACGTCTGGCTTCCTTCAATTCCGAAGCGAAATCCCGGGCAATCTGCCTTACTGCCGAATGATTGAATATGCGGATCACACTATCGTAATTCTTTTCAAAGACCATGTCGGTCTCGTCCTGCTCAAGAGAACAATGCTCCATACCTGTCTCGGCAAGTATACGGCGCATCTGGCGCACGGCATAGTCCGACACTGGTTCGTTGCGATGTACGATCTCCCTGCATGCTACATTGGCCATCAGCAGACGTGCACAAAGTCTGTAGTGGAGAAAAGATTGCTCCCATACACTTTTTACCGATACACCTGCCGGAGCAGCATATACATAATCCGAGGCGAAATCCACACTGCTGCAATCTTCCGAATCGAGGCTTACCGATTCGATAGCTTCTATCTCATCCCATACCATAGCGGCTATGGACATACCCGCCAGTCCGAATGACTTGTCTTCTTCGTCTGTATATTTAAGAGAATTCATCTTTTTACCTTATTATTACAATCTTTGTCACCGCGCCTGAATTTCCGTCGGAATTCTGCGACGCAAACACATAATATACACCTGAACGCACCTGACGCCCCGACTGATTGCATCCGTCCCATGTGACCATACCACCCTCCGAGCGCTTCTGCATCACGACATTGCCGTTGCTGTCGGCTATCTTCACAAGCGAATTATCCATAAGTCCCTTGATTGTGATATCACCGGAATAGTCGGGACGCACAGGATTTGGATATGCCACTATATCTCCATAGCTTTCCATACCGGGAGATGCTTCCGTACCGTAGCTGAGTAGCCCGTAAGAAGTGCCTATATAAAGGGTGTTGTCGAGAGGATCACATGCAAGAGCATATACCGACAGCGATGGAAGATAACTGTTGTCGGGCGTGAAGTGCTGCAATATACGATCGCCGTTGGCACTTACGAGATAAATACCTGATGCCTCTGTGCCTATCCATTTACGGTTGCTGTGATCGACTGCGATGGATGTTATCTTATCCGTAGACAGCAGATAATCGGCCAGGCCTGTGCCGTCGTTGCGGGGAACTTTTATACGGTTAATCCTGAAATCGGGCTGTACGGCTCTCAGCGGATTTGTAAGTTCCACTACACCTTCCGATGTACCTACCCATATACGTCCCTGCTTGTCTTCGGCAAGACATGTATAGTATTCAGGCCTGAATTCTTTTCCATCCTGATCGGTAAGTGTCTCCCAAACGATATGCTTGTCGTCGGCGATATTGGAGTATGAACCGGAAGTATCGTAAGCTACAAGCTTTCCGTTATACTCTCCGTCAATGAAGAAAGCCATACGGCTCTGACGGCAGAAAAGCATACGTATATCCTTTCGGCCTCCGAAACTGCCGTTAAGAGGAAGTTCTGTCCAATCAGAAACGGTCCACTGTCCTGAACGACGCAGTGAAGCCGGAAGCATGATCACTGACTGGAATCGCTGAGCACCCTTGTCGTTGTATTCACTGCCTACATACATATTGCCTTCTCGGTCGAAAGCAACGCAGAACGTACGGCCTCCTTTCACACCCCAGGTTGGCGAAATCTTGGCATTCGTACTGTTTATCTTTCCTACCTGCTCACCATCCTTTATGACAAACACACCCTCGAGTGCATTGCATACGTAAAATTTGGAAGGATCATCCGGATCTTCCACTGCCATACCTGCAGGACCGAACAGAGGTGTCTCTGAAGCGTCGTAGGAAGCCTTCAGATCGTCGAACTCGGGATTGTCGTATGTCATTCCACCAAGAGGCGTAAGATCGCTCACAGTGCCGTTCTCAATCAAATTTACTTTCTGCATCTGATCGAACGCATCACCTGTACCTACACTATTCCACGAAGTAGAACCAAGGTTGCTCACATATATACGCTTACCGTCGGCTGATGGAATCAGGAAAGCTATTCTGCGGCACGTAAGCGCGTTCTCGGCCCGGACAGGTTCCATTACAACAGTAACTTTACCGTCGCTTATATCATAGCAGCCAAGACCTCCGGAGGTTGAATATACCTTATACGGACTATCATAGAAAAACAGATCCTCTCCTTTCAGAATCTGAGGAATAGGGATATTTTCAGTCAGTTTTCCGTCTTTACCTAGAATATAGATATAATCTTCCGACACAACATAATATCCGTCTTTCCACACGCGGATATCCGATACAGGCTTATCAAGCAATGTTGACTGCTCGATTTTTCCAGCAATACGGTCAATGTCTATGAACTGAAGCCGCTCACCGCTGTCGTGCACAAACAATATATTACCTCCGGAAGTAACAAAGGCAGATGTTTGATTCACATTGAATACCTGGCTGAAGGAATTGAGTGTATTGTGACGGCTTTCAAGAGGAGAGGTGCGTAGAACTCCACCGTTTATTATATACAGCAACTCACCATCTGTATCAGCAAACGGAGTCTCAGATCCGTAAATAGCGGACTCACGTACAAGATGACGTTCGTCGTCGAAGATTACAAATCCGAAATTAGTGGCAATGAATATGCCTTCAGGACGTAACTTCACATCAAGAATCTGCTTGCTGTAGCTCAACACGGCATCTCGTATGTCGGGCATGCTTACCACATGCCCGTCGTCGTAGAGGAGATCTATGTTGGCATCATCGTATATTATACACAGATAACCTTTGTCATAGTTGTAGTCGATGCGCGACACGGTTGTGCCGTTGAGCTTATTGAAAGTGTTGTAGGCGAACGTCTCATTGTCCGACGGACTGAAAGAATACAGATTTCCGGCTGTGACATAGTAAACCTTATCGGGAGTCTCGACCACACGGTCGAGCTTGTCGGAATAAAGATTGTACACATTCCAGTGTCCCGGTGCTGTCTGTGCCATCAATGCGCATACAGAAAACAGAGACAACAACAAGACACAGCAGAGACGTCGGTTCATATAGTTAATCATAGAGGATAGAGAGGATGTATTCACAATTTTACTTTAATAATATATATGAGATCAAAGTCCAAGGACTTCGATCAGTTTTCTGGTAGCCCTGCCGCGATGACTTATAGCATTCTTGGAGTCAGCATCCATTTCTGCAAAAGTGATGTCGCTTCCTTCTGGACGGAAAATCGGATCATAGCCGAAGCCATCAGTACCGCTTACCTCAGTAGTGATCACTCCGTCTACCTTACCATCGACCAAAGTGGTTACTCCGCCGCGAATAAGAGCTATCACCGTGCGGAAACATGCATTGCGTTTTCCACATGGCACATCTTTCATCTCACGCAGCATCTTGGCCACATTGTCGGCAGGCGTGCAATGCTCTCCGGCATATCTTGCGGAATATACTCCAGGTGCTCCGCCAAGAGCTTCAACCTCAAGACCCGTGTCATCGGCAAAGCAGTCGTAGCCATACTTCTCCTTGATCCATCTGGCTTTGATCAGTGCGTTTTCTTCAAGAGTATCGCCGGTCTCAGGGATCTCATCGTGGCAACCTATGTCGGACAGTGACAATACATCCATACGGTCGCCGATAATCCTTCTTATCTCCGACAACTTATGTGCATTGTTGGTGGCCATCACCAGTTTTTCTCTTTCCATATCTCAGCCTACTACTACGTTTACAATCTTATCCGGCACAACAATTATCTTGCGGATAGTTTTGCCGTCGATCCATCGGGCTGCATTCTCATTGGAGAGAGCCAGACGCTCTACCTCCTCGCGGGGTGTACCTGCGGCAACACGTATATTATAACGTGCCTTGCCATTGAAGCTCACAGCATAATTTACGGTGTCTTCCTTCAGGTATTCTTCATTGAACTCAGGCCATGCAGCATCGCATATCGAGGTTGTATTACCTATGGCATGCCAAAGTTCCTCAGCAACGTGAGGAGCAAAAGGAGCGAGAACCACAAGTAGATCGGATAGAACAGCACGGCTATGGCACTTCTGCGACGAAAGTTCATTCACACATATCATGAAAGCACTGATAGAAGTGTTGAACGAGAATGACTCAATGTCCGAACCAACTTTCTTAATTAGCTTATGAATGCTCTTGAGATTGTCGCGTGTAGGTGCTGTATCGTCGACAAGCATGGTATCTCCCTTATAGAAAAGATTCCATAGTTTCTTTATGAAGCGGTTCACACCGTCGATACCGTTAGTGTCCCAGGGTTTGCTCTGTTCGAGAGGGCCGAGGAACATCTCGTAGAGACGGAGGGTATCAGCACCATAACGATCAACTATATCATCAGGGTTAACCACATTGAACATTGATTTCGACATCTTCTCAACAGCCCATCCGCAGATATATTTTCCATCTTCGAGTATGAATTCAGCATCAGCATAGTCAGGACGCCATGCACGGAATTTATCAAGATCCAGCCTGTCGTTCTCCACGATATTGACATCGACGTGTATGGGAGTCACATCATATTGGTCTTTCAGACCTTCCGAGACAAAAGTATTTGTATCCTTGATTCTGTATACAAAGTTGCTACGACCCTGAATCATACCTTGGTTTACAAGCTTTCTGAAAGGCTCATCCTCCACAATCTTTCCGAGGTCGAAAAGGAATTTATTCCAGAAACGGCTGTAGATCAGGTGTCCTGTGGCATGTTCGATACCTCCTATATAGAGATCGACATTGCGCCAGTAACCATTAGCTTCCTCAGAAACAATGGCATCGTCGTTGTGCGGGTCCATGTATCTGAGATAATAAGCCGAAGATCCTGCAAATCCCGGCATGGTGCACAGTTCGAGCTGGAAACCTTCGTCTGTCTTCCAATCTGCAGCTCTTCCCAACGGAGGCTCTCCTGTTTCTGTAGGCAGGAACTTGTCGATAGCAGGCAACAGCAGCGGCAGCTTGCTGTCGTCAAGCATATAGGGAATACCATCCTTATAATATACGGGGAATGGCTCACCCCAATAACGCTGGCGGCTGAATATGGCATCGCGAAGACGGTAGTTCACCTTAACTTTTCCTATACCCTTATCCTCGATATATTTCTTAGTGGCAGCTATCGCATCTTTTACGTCAAGTCCATCGAGTACGAGTTCGCCGTTGGAAGAATTGATCATCTTTCCGCTCTTTGCATCGAAACTCTGCTCGCTGACATCAGCACCCTCAATAAGAGGAATAACGGGAAGATCGAAATGGCGCGCGAATGCGTAGTCGCGGCTGTCGTGCGCCGGCACTGCCATTATAGCGCCTGTACCATAGCCTGCGAGCACATAATCGCTGACCCATATGGGAATCTGCTTTCCGGTCACAGGATTCACGGCATACGAGCCTGTGAATACACCACTGACTTTCTTGTCTATCATCCTTTCACGCTCGGTCTTATGGCGTATAGATGCGATGTATTCGTCGACTGCTTCGCGCTGATCAGCGGTAGTGACCACATCCACATAGCGGCTCTCAGGAGCGAGTACCATGAATGTGACACCGAAAATAGTGTCGGCACGGGTTGTGAATATCTCAAGTTCCACATCTTCGTTTCCTGCAAGTTTGAAACGCATTTCCGCACCTTCGCTGCGTCCGATCCAGTTGCGCTGTGTTTCTTTGAGCGATTCGCTCCAATCTATCCTGTCGAGTCCGTCGAGCAGGCGCTGCGAATAAGCAGATACGCGCAGACACCATTGATACATCAATTTCTGCTCCACAGGATAGCCTCCGCGCACGGACACACCCTCGCTCACCTCATCGTTGGCAAGCACAGTACCGAGTTTCGGACACCAGTTCACCATCGTATTGCCGAGATAAGCCAGGCGGTAGTTCATGAGCACGTCGCTTTTCTGCTTCTCATCCATGTCATTCCATTCCACAGCTGTGAAGTCAAGCTGCTTGCCGCATGCTGCATTGACACCTTCCGATCCCTGCTTTTCAAAATGAGCGACCAACTTCTCTATTGGCTGAGCCTTGTCGAGCGCTGTATCATAATAATGGTTGAACATCCGGATGAATGCCCACTGTGTCCATTTATAATATCCGGGATCGCATGTGCGTATAGACCTATCCCAGTCGTAACAGAATCCAATCTTATCGAGCTGCGAACAATAGCGTGCTATATTCTGACGGGTAGTGACCTCCGGATGCTGTCCGGTCTGGATAGCATATTGCTCAGCCGGCAAACCGTAAGCATCAAATCCCATAGGATGAAGTACGTTGAAGCCTTTCAGACGTTTATATCTGCTGTATATATCGCTCGCGATATAGCCAAGGGGATGTCCTACATGAAGACCTGCACCCGAAGGGTAGGGGAACATGTCGAGAACGTAGAATTTAGGACGTTCACTGTCTATTACTGTACGATATGTATGGTTGTCTTTCCAATATTGTTGCCAGCGCTGTTCTATCTCTCTGTGATTGTATTCCATTGGATATGATTGGTTCTTAGGTTTATTATTTCTTAACTGACATCTCGAGCATCCGCATTATCGGGCGTCGGGCTTTTTCTGCGATTTCCTCATCCACGAAGATTTCAGGAGTCTCGTTGAGCAGACATGCATATAGTTTCTCCATCGTGTTGAGCTTCATGAACGAGCAGTCGTTGCAGGCACATGTACTGTCGGCTGCGGGTGCAGGAATAAAAGTTTTGTCGGGACACTGCTGCCTCATCTTGTGCAATATACCACTTTCAGTGGCTACGATGAATTCCTTCTCCGCCGACTTTTCCGCATATTCCAGCAAAGCTGCTGTAGATCCTATGACATCGGCCAGCAATTGCACGGGTTTGCGGCATTCAGGATGCACAAGCACCTTCGCACCGGGATGCTGTTTCATCAGATCAACGATTCCGTCTACAGAAAATTGTTCATGCACATGGCATGCTCCATCCCAGACTATCATGTCGCGTCCGGTGACACTCTTTATATAATTTCCAAGATTACGGTCAGGTCCGAATATTATTTTTTCGTCAGCGGGAAGACTATCCACGATGTTACGTGCATTTGAAGATGTGACCACGACATCGGTCAGGGCCTTGACAGCCGCAGATGTGTTAACGTAGCTGACCACCGTATATCCCGGATGGGATTTCACGAATTCCTCAAATCTGTCGGCCGGACAACTGTCGGCAAGGGAACATCCTGCTTCCATATCCGGAACAAGTACTTTTTTATCGGGACAGAGGATCTTCGCAGTTTCTCCCATGAAATGAACTCCGCACAGCACTATGATGGGATTGTCAAGTTTAGCCGCGATCTGAGCCAAGGCCAGAGAATCGCCTACATAGTCCGCCACATCCTGAATCTCTCCTTTTTGATAATAGTGTGCCAGGATGACAGCATTCTTCTCTTTCTTTAGCTGTTGTATCTTTTCCGACAGAGATTGTGTGCCGGTCTTTTCAACAATCATATATTTATATTTTGAGAAATTTTTTTCAAAAACAACTTTAAAAGAATAATAATAAGTACTGTTAATAGCAGCAATAACTTTTATGCCACTTTCTTGCATATATGGGTTATTGAAGTATATTATCAGTAGTATTAATGGTTATAAACAGGTGTCATGCTTGTAATACAGCGTGTTAGCCATGTTATGAACATCCTGTTTATAAGTTGCAAAGTTAATAACTTTACTCCATATAGCCTACCTAAAAATGAATAAAACTGCATTGAAAAGCCTTTGAAAGCTTGGTGGCAACTTGTTTTGGATTTCCATTGCATCGTCTATACGGATATTGTCAGCAATAATGCAACACTGATCTTTCAAAAAGCATGAAAAAGTTTTTATACACTTTCAACAGGTTATTTACAATTGTTGAAAATGTCTTGAACTCTCTTTTTCAACCAAGTCTGTCGAGTAAATATCCGTAGCCTTCTGCCTGCATTCTGTCGGCTGGAATGAAAGCGAGGGCAGCGCTGTTTATGCAATATCTAAGGCCTCCTTTATCGGCTGGACCATCAGTGAAGACATGTCCCAAGTGTGCGTTTCCGGCAGAACTGCGCACTTCGGTGCGGTGCATTCCGGCCGAATTGTCGGGCAATTCATTTATTACAGAATTATCGACAGGTCGTGTAAAACTCGGCCATCCGCAGCCGCTGTCATATTTGTCTGACGAAAGAAATAATGGCTGACCTGTAGTGACGTCGACATAAAGCCCTTTACGGTGATCGTCATAGAATTCGTTGTCGAACGGAGGTTCGGTGTAGTTTAGCTGAGTGACCGCATATTGCAGGTCAGAGAGTGTGTCGCGCAAAATCGTGTCGTCGGGTTTTATATATGTCTTCATGTTCATGGCAGTAGTGTTAATATCTCATGATTATAACGTGCCTGATATGCTGAATGTTATGCCTTTAACATTTGTTATGCGCCACATGAAATATGTAAACCGTTTGTCAGGCATTTTCTAATTTCTTAAATTTGCAGGAGTATGAGAATTATTTCCAGTATATTACCCGCGCTTGTTTTGTTTGCCTCGTGCAGTGGCGGAGATACCGGTAGCAGCGGTGGCTATGTCTCGGACGGGCAGGAATACCTGGGCAATCTCCTCGACAGTTTCTATGGAGAGGAAGTGTATATGGAACATCTTCCTGAGATGCCTGACGACGGTTGTTCGTCACTGCGTACACGTCGTTTTTCTTCCAATTTCCACCGTATGTTCAACGACAGTAACTATGTGCAGATATCAGCGGCTGACTCAGTCGGAATAAGTCCGGTTATGGACGCGGCATCTGCATGGAATCTCCGTCGTCCTCTTGTGCGGATAAATAGCTGTGAATATTATTTTGTAGACACACTTAAACATTCATACCCATACCTCGTGCCTGAGGCAGCAAAGCTGGCCGCAGATATAGGTAAAGCTTTCAACGACAGTCTCAAGGCGCGCGGTGGAGGTGAATACCGTATGCGTCTTACATCAGTATTGCGTACGGAGTCTACGGTGAAGCGTCTGCGTAGGGTCAACCGCAATGCAGTCGATAGTTCGGCTCACCAGTATGCTACCACATTCGATATCGCATATAATAAATTTATCTGCGATGGAACAAATCACCCCCGCACATCTGTTGATCTAAAGAATATGCTTGCCGAGATCATTGAAGACATGAGGTTGGCGGGGCGTTGCTATGTCAAGTATGAATACAGACAGGCTTGTTTCCATATAACTGTGCGTCCCGATGGTTCATCTCCTTTGAAACCGGACTACGACAGGCCAAGAACAAGAATTAAAAACAAAAAGAATAAGAAATGAAACCGGCATCGCGACGCCATGTATCATGGTGGAAGACTATGGTCAAGGCAATTTTATGGACCGTTATGGCCTTAGTGCTTCTTGTGTTCGGCATACTGATATATACAGTGAAGATTCTTCAGCCTGACAGGTTGACACCTATTGTCGAGCGTGTGGCATCGTCGGTACTCGATGCTGACATCTCTATCGATAGGGCAGAGCTAAGTTTGCGCGGGCATTATCCTTTTCTGTATCTGGATGTAGAAGGTCTTGATGTAGTGTCGCGCGATATGTTGTCGCTGCCCGACAGTGTACGTGCTTCTTTGCCACAATATGCCGATACACTTCTGTCTGTGAAAAATATCTCAGGAGGAGTGAATCTCTTAAAATTGACACAGGGTGTTGTATCGTTGCAAAAACTCAGGATAGATTCACCCAGGCTGACGATAGTTGATGTAGGACACGGTGTTTCGAACTATAACATAGCCAAGACACAGGATTTGCAACAGCCAGAACCAGACACATCGGCAACAGTTATACCTGAGATTGAATTCGACAGTTTTGTATTGGCTGACCCACATCCTATAAGATATTATAATCTGAAGGATAGCATTTCAGCAGTTGTAGACATACACACTTTGGAAGTCAGAGGCACAGATGCTCCCCTCTACAGCCTGGATTTCAGTTGCGATGCTGCATCTGATATGCTTGAAGGAATAAATCTAAAGAACATAAGGTTTGGTCTCGATGGTAAGATTCATTGGAGTAAAGAAAAACCGGCTTGTCTCGGTATTTCTGATTTCATGGTCGAATTGGCCATGCTAAGGGCAAAAGTAGATGCTTCGCTGGATTTCTCAGATACTCCTGTAGTAGACTATCTTACTGTGGATATTGATCCTCTGCCGGTAAGTGAAGTATTGGATATACTTCCGGATGATATGAAACGTCGGATGGGTTTGTCTGCGTTTTCTACAGATGCATCTGTCAAGGCATATCTTAAATTGAATAAACCGTATGTCATCGATTCAGGTTCTATTCCGGTCGCTGAAGTCAATATATCTGTTCCGGCCTGCTCATTTACGTATGGAAAACTACGTATCGGCAGCTTTTTTACGGATGTGGATATAATAAGTCAAGGTGATAATCTTGACGAAGCTCAGGTAATTATACGTGATTTCTATGTCCGCGGACACAACCGTGGTATAGACCTTTCGCTCAATGGAAAACTCACACACCTGCTTACCGATCCATATTTCGAGGGTAAAATAAGCGGAAATGTACATCTCGATAAACTTCCTCAGTCTTTGGCCGATTATGCCGGTGGAAAAATAGGAGGAGATATAACTATAAACAGTGACATGCGTGTGCGTCCGTCGTATCTTAATGCATCCATGTTTCACAAACTTTATATGAAGGGATCTGTGGATGCTTCGGATCTATATTTCGAAGCTGCTGACAGCACGGCACTCTATTATGCGCGTCATGCGCAGTTTGAGTTCGGTACAAGCGAGCGTTTCGTACGGGATACATTGCGCACACCCAATATGCTAACGGCATCCGTCAGCGTTGATTCGGCTTATGTCCGTCAGCCTGATTTCACTGTTAGATTCACAGGTATGAAAGCCGGTGTAGGAAGCGTTAATGAGAAAAATAGCGCGGATACGACACGTATCAATCCGGTTGGTGCATCGTTCAGACTCGGTGCTCTGGAAATGGATGTTCCTGCCGATACGTCGCGCATACGCCTTAGCGAGATTTCGGCTATGGCTGTGGTGAAGCGCTACAAACAGGCCGATAGTCTGCCTGAATTCGATGTAAAACTCAATGCCGGACGAGTGTCGGTCGGCAACCGCACTTCACGCCTGATGCTATCCAAGGCCAATATAGATCTGAATGCACATTTGAATCCACGTAGGCCAAGAATAAGCGCGCGTATGAAAAGAATGGCTGATTCTATACGTGTGAGGTATCCTGATATTTCATCTGACTCTCTGTATGCAATGATCAGATCGAATACAGGCCGCCGTAATACTCATAATGAGGATGCAGATTCCATGCGCGAGTGGATAGATCTGAGTGTATCCGGTCCTATGGCTAAATTTTTGCGAAACTGGAGTGTGCGTGGCAATGTGGAAGCCCGTAGAGCTTTCGTATTCACTCCTGTGTTCCCGTTGCGAAACCGTATAAGCGATTTCAAGATAGGATTCACTACAGATTCAGTGATTCTCTACAATCTGAAATACAAGGCAGGCAGAAGCGATCTCAACATGCACGGTGTGATTTCAGATATACGTCGGGCTATACTTTCAAAGAAACATACTCCCATAAAAGTAAAACTTGATATTGAATCCGATACATTGGATGTCAACCAGATTGCAGCGTCATTCTTTGCCGGTGCGGCATATACGGCACACAAGGATTCGATAAATCTTGTTCTTACGGATGCCGATGATGATGAGGCTATCCAAAAGCAGATAGATGAGCTTCATGCCGGAATAGACAGTACAGGACCTCTGTTGATACCCATGAATGTAGATGCTGATATCTCGGTACGCACCCGAAATATAATCTACAGCGATCTGCTGCTTCACGACATGAGCGGCGAAGTGCAGATATACCGCGGAGCGCTGAATCTGAATAATCTGTCGGCAGCAAGCGATGTAGGGGCAATATCGCTGTCGGCACTTTATAGTGCTCCTGAGCCAGGCGATATGAATTTCGGTTTCGGAATGCAGGCCAAAGGATTCAATATAGAACGCTTTCTGAAACTTGTGCCGGCCGTTGATAGCATATTGCCGCTTCTGGGCGATATGGGTGGTATAATAAATGCCGATATGGCGGCTACATGCGATATTGATCCAAACATGGACATAAATATACCGTCACTGAAGGCGGCACTTAAAATACACGGCGACAGTCTCACCCTGCTTGATCCTGAGACATTCAAGACCGTCTCCAAATGGCTGTTCTTCAAAAACAAGAACCGCAACATGATAGACTCGATGTCTGTGGAAATTCTTGTGGAGAATTCACAACTTCAGGTATTTCCGTTCAGTTTCAATTTCGACCGTTATAAACTTGGTGTTCTCGGAAGCAATGATTTCAATATGAACTACAACTATCATGTGGCTGTGCTGAAGTCTCCGATACCATTCAAGTTCGGAGTCAATATTACCGGTACGCCGGACAAGATGAAGATACGTCTTGGCGGTAGCAAATTCAAGAAGGGTATGGATGTGCGTCCTATCAGTGTGGTCGATACTACGAGGGTCAACCTCATACGCCAGATACGCAATGTGTTCAGACGTGGCGTCGACAATGCAAGGTTAGTGCCGCTACAGGTATCTGTGCGTCCGCAGGCTACCGATGCTGCCCGCGCTTCGGAAGTGGATACACTCACAGGTGTGGATTCACTGCAGTTTATCAATGAAAACATGATGGAAGCACCTTCAACACCTGTGTCAGACAAGAAGAAAAGAAAAAGAGGAAAAAGTAATGGAAAAAATGAATCACAGACAGATAATAGCGGACTTTCTGAGCAGGAGGCACTACCAATGCGTGAATCCTAAGGTTGCCTTGCTCGATATGGATGGGACTCTGTACGACTCGATGGGTAATCATGCCGACTCGTGGGCCCGTCTGTGCAGGGAGGAGGGCATAGATTGCACCCGCGATGAATTCTTTCTTTATGAGGGACGCACGGGAGCGTCTACAATAGATCTGCTGATACAGAGGCAGTGGGGTCGTCATGCCACGGATCAGGAAAAAGAGCGGATGTATAGAAAAAAGACAGAATATTTCAACCAGCTGCCTGAAGTCGGTCCTATGCCTGGGGCAAGGCGTCTGCTTGAGGAAATGAAGGAAATAGGTCTGGGCAGGGTTATTGTCACCGGATCGGGACAGGCTTCATTGCTGGATCGTCTGCAAAAGGATTTTCCCGGTGCATTCAGTGCCGAAATGATGGTGACGTCGCGCAATGTGACAAAAGGCAAGCCGCATCCTGAACCTTACATACGCGGCATGCAGATGGCGGGAGTGAGTCCTTCGCATGCGTTGGCTGTGGAGAATGCACCCTTGGGTGTGGAGTCAGCATCCCGCGCCGGTGTATTCACTGTGGGTCTGACTACAGGGCCTGTACCCGCCGCCGAACTGTATGAGGCCGGTGCTGCAATTGTGTATCCGTCGATGGAGGCTTTTGCCGAAGATTTCCACATACTTATGTTCAACCTTCTTACGACTTCGGCTGAATGATTATATACGACAACAATGTGACCGGTTGTCTTGAACAACTGATCGCTTCGATGAGTCCCGACCGAGTGTTCATTCTTACTGATACCAACAGCCAGTGGTTCGTATATCCACGGTTGATGGAATCTGCCGGATCTTTGCTACGGGATGCGAAGACAATAACGGTAAAGAGTGGCGACATGAACAAGAATATTGACCAGCTGACAGATGTTTGGCGATATCTTTGCCGCGAAGGGGCTACACGCAATTCCTTGCTTATAAATCTTGGCGGAGGTATGGTGTGTGATCTCGGAGGCTTTGCAGCCGCTACATTCAAGCGAGGCATAAGATTCATCAATGTGCCGACCACTCTGCTTGCTGCAGTGGATGCTTCATCCGGAGGAAAGACGGGAATAAATCTTGACAGTTATAAGAATGAAGTGGGTGCATTCAGGAATCCCGATGCAGTTGTAATATCCACGGTCTTTTTCTCTACATTGCCTGACTATGAATTGATGTCGGGATATGCCGAGATGCTAAAGCATGCCATTCTGGAGGGCGATGAAGCCTTAAATTCTATCCTGGAAGATGTGCCGTCGAAAGAAAACATATCGTCGGACGGTTTTCTTGAAGTTGTCCGGCGCAGTGTGGAGATAAAAGTGTCTGTTGTAGAACAAGATCCATGTGAGAAGGGACTGCGGCGCGTACTTAATCTCGGTCATACGGCAGGACATGCATTCGAGACTTTTGCACTGAAGACAGGCCGTGCCTTTCTGTCGCACGGTCATGCTGTGGCTCTCGGCATCTGTGTGGAACTGATATTGTCGCGCATGCTTCTGGATTTCGATTCTGAAAGAATGTATGCGGTAGTGGAGTTCGTGAAGGAACATTACGGACCGTTGCATATCACTTGCGACGACTATCAGGTTCTGCTCGGGATAATGGGACATGATAAGAAGAATCCGTCGGCCGGGCAAATAAGCTTTACACTGATGAAGTCGCCTGGAAATCCGCTTCCCGGCATCATAGTTGACAGTAAAGACATAGAAGCTGCGATGGACATATACCGTGATATGTTCGGTATATGATCCGGTTTGTGAAATTACCGGTGAAAAAAATTTTTTTGAAAAAAAAGCAGCATCTTCTTTTGCAGGCTTGTCGAAGTTTGGTAATTTAGGGCATTATTACCTTTTAATCCATGAAGACTATGATAATAGGAGTCCCTAAAGAGATCAAGAACAATGAGAACAGGGTAGCTGTGACGCCATCCGGAGTAAAAGAACTGACCGGTAAAGGCCATACCGTGTATGTACAGTCTACGGCAGGCATAGGCAGCGGCTTCTCAGACAGCGATTATGTTGCTGCAGGAGCGCGTATGCTCGATACTATAGACGAGGTATATTCCGTGGCCGAAATGATCGTGAAAGTAAAAGAACCGATTGCCGAGGAGTACAAGTTGGTACGCAAGGGGCAGATTGTGTTCACTTACTTCCATTTCGCCTGCGATCGCGCTCTTACGGAAGCCATGCTTGACTCAGGTGCTGTGTGCATAGCATACGAGACCGTGCGCGACCGTGAAGGCCGTCTGCCTCTGCTTATTCCCATGAGTGAGGTGGCCGGACGGATGTCTGTGCAGGAAGGTGCGCGATTTATGGAGAAGCCACAGGGCGGCCGCGGGATACTCATGGGTGGTATCCCGGGTGTTAAACCGGCCAAGGTGCTTGTGCTCGGTGGTGGAGTAGTCGGCAGCAATGCCGCTCTTGTGGCTGCCGGAATGGGAGCGGATGTCACTATCACAGATATTTCACTTCCGCGCCTGCGCCAGCTTGATGAGATTATGCCTGCAAATGTAAATACCTTGTATTCATCTGCTTACAATATAGAGCAGGAGTTGCCTTCGGCAGATCTTGTGATTGGGTCTGTGCTTGTTCCTGGTGCTAAAGCGCCTCATCTTGTCAGCCGGGATATGCTCGGACTGATGAAGCCGGGATCAGTGGTTGTGGATGTGGCCATAGACCAGGGCGGATGTTTCGAGACTTCGCATCCTACGACACATTCATCGCCGATATATGTTGTGGATGGAGTGGTGCACTATGCTGTAGCCAATATTCCCGGAGCTGTGCCATGTACATCTACCCTCGGACTTACAAACGCTACACTCCCGTATGTTGTGCGCATTGCGGATATGGGCTGGAAGAAAGCCTGTCAGGCCGATCCCGGACTTGCTGATGGTGTGAACATCGTGGATGGTTCAGTCACCTTTAAGGCTGTAGCGGAAGCTTTTGATATGGAATATACTCCTTCAGAGAAGTTCTTATAAGTGTGTTCCTGCGTTGCGCGGGTGATGCATGAGTATCTCGTCGCGGAGATGCGTATTGTCGAGGTGCAGATATACGGATGTGGTCGATATGCTTTCATGTCCGAGCATCTGTTGTATAGCGCGCAGGTTTGCGCCTCCCTCGAGCAGATGTGTGGCGAATGAATGCCTCAGAGTATGCGGTGATATTTTTTTTCGTATCGCCGCCTGCTCTGCCAGGTTCTTGATTATATAGAACACCATCACACGCGTGAGTCTCTTGCCGCGTCTGTTGAGGAACAATATGTTTTCCTCTCCTTTCATTATGTCATAGTGCATGCGCTCCGGCAGGTATTCACGGATACATCTTATTGCCTCAGACGACATTGGAACCATGCGTTGCTTGTCGCCTTTGCCGCGTACTATCAGGAATTCCTCGTCGAGATATACGCTGGAGATTTCTAAGTTCACAAGTTCAGATACACGTAGTCCGCAACCGTACAGAGTCTCCACTATGGCGCGGTTGCGTATGCCGAGCGAGTCTGACAGATCTATACTTTCCACCATTGCATCGATTTCCTCTACGGTCAGCACTTCAGGGAGTTTCTTGCCCACTTGAGGGGTATCGAGCTTGATAGCCGGATTTACTTCAATATATCTGTCGGCTAAAAGGAAATTGAAAAAAGATTTTATTCCGGAGATCACACGCCGGCGCGAACGTGCCGAAATTCCGAGATCGTACAGATCTGCGGCAAACGACTGCAGATCCTCAGATGTTATGTCCGCTAAGGTGAGTCCTTCTGATTTGAAAAATGAGATAAGTTTGCTTATGTCGTTGTTGTAGGCATCAAGCGTGTTTTCGGAGAATCCGCGTTCGAGTGTGATGTATGCGTTATATTCCTTTATCAGATGGTTTATGTCGGTGCAGTCGCGCATATTGTCGGATATTACTAAAACAGCTACAGAGAACCTTGTTCTATTGCTACGGCTATTTGTTCGATAATGGCATCGTTACGGTCCTTTTCCGGACGGAATTTTCCTTTCAGGTTTACGCCGAACAGACGTCCGAAACCTTGCCAAAAAGTAGCCCTGAATGAACCGAGAAATGCTTTCACAATATCGTAGCTTGACTGGTTGGTCTCGCGCTGAATGAGTTTGACAAGAACTTTGGCCTGTCCTTTGGTCAATTTTTTCAGTACCGGCTTGTATTGCTCAAACAGTGATTTCTCCATCTTCTTCAGATAGTCTTCACGTTCTTTCTGCGTAGGAAATGTCTCGATATACTCGTATGTTTCTATAATAGTGCGGCAAATCAGTTTGGCGTACGGTAGGGTGCGGCGGACGTCGCGCACCGTGCGCCAGTAGAAATCCTGCTCTTTTTTGTTTTTGAACTTGAGTTCGGGAAATACGGTGAGTTCATTGAAGACAAGCATCAGGCATGTATCGCCACTGTCGGTCACGAAGTGGTATTTGCCACGGAATACAGGTCTGCGCCCCGCATCGGGATTTTCTATCAATGTCTCCAAAGGCGTATCCTCACGGGCATACGCTCCTGCCATGCAGGATGCCGCGACAGCCAGTGCCATGATATGCCTCAGTAAGCGATTCATTATTATAGTAACGCCCGGAGGGCATAAGAGGTTGCCCCGACCTTGGATACGTCAGAAAGACTCGATTTTCTTGTCGGTTGGCGGATAATCCAATGTGTAGTGCAGTCCGCGTGACTCTTTACGCTCCTTGGCCTGACGCATTATCAGATAGCCGACATTGATTATGTTGCGCAGTTCGCAGATCTCGCGCGAAGCTTTCGAGCATTTAAACAATTTCTCGGTCTCCTCGTACAATATGTCGAGACGGTTCCATGCACGGTCGAGCCGCAGGTTGCTGCGCACGATGCCTACGTATGTTCCCATTATCTGATTCACTTCCTTGATGCTCTGTGTGATCAGTACCATTTCTTCAGGATGTCTTGTGCCTTCGTCGTTCCAGTCGGGGACATCGGTGCGCAGGGATATTCCGTTGATAGCTTCGGAAGCATGTGCGGCTGCGGCATCGGCATATACCACTGCCTCGATCAGTGAGTTTGATGCCAGTCGGTTGCCGCCATGCAGACCTGTGCAAGAGCATTCGCCTACGGCATAGAGGTGTTTTATAGATGATTCTCCGTTGGAGTCCACCTTTATTCCACCGCAGAGATAATGCGCAGCCGGAGCTACAGGTATGTAGTCTTTTGTTATGTCTATTCCCAGAGAGAGACATTTGCGGTATATGTTCGGGAAGTGGTGTTTTGTCTCCTCCGGATCTTTGTGTGTGACATCGAGATATACGTGGTCGTCGCCTGTAAGCTTCATCTCGCTGTCTATTGCACGAGCCACAATGTCGCGCGGAGCGAGCGACAGTCTTGGATCATACTTGTGCATGAATTCCTCACCCTTGAGATTGCGAAGCACCGCACCATAGCCGCGCATGGCTTCTGTGATCAGGAAAGAGGGTCTGTCGCCGGGATGGTATAGCGCTGTGGGATGGAATTGTATGAATTCCATGTCTTTTACAGTACCTTTGGCTCTGTAGACCATCGCTATGCCGTCGCCAGTGGCTACAAGTGGATTTGTAGTTGTTTGATATACCGCACCGGCTCCTCCGGTAGCCATAAGGGTGACTTTGGACAGGAATTTATCGACTTGTCCGCTGGCAAGATCGAGCACGTATGCGCCGAAACATGTTATGTCGGGTGTGCGGCGGGTTACGATCTTTCCCAGATGGTGCTGGGTTATGATTTCTATAGCGAAATGGTTTTCGTAGACATCAATGGCAGGATTTTTCCTAACTGCTTCTATCAGACTTTCCTGTATCTCGAATCCTGTGTTGTCGGCATGGTGGAGGATGCGGAATTCGCTGTGGCCTCCCTCACGGTGCAGGTCGAAGTTTCCGTCGGGTTTTTTGTCGAAGTCGACACCCCAGTCTATCAGTTGGCGGATCTGTGCAGGGGCGTTGATCACAACCTTACGCACTGCCTCCGGATCACTCAGCCAGTCACCGGCTACCATAGTGTCGTGGATATGTTTTTCGAAATCGTCGACTTCAAGGTCAGTAACCGATGCCACGCCTCCTTGGGCAAGAGCGGTGTTGGCCTCGTCGAGTGTGGTCTTGCAGACCAATGCCACGCGGCCTTTTCCGGCCACTTTAAGGGCAAAGCTCATGCCGGCAATGCCGGAGCCTATCACGAGATAGTCATATTCTTTAGTCATGGTGCTTTCTAAAAAAGAATCTTAGCACGGCAAATTTACGCACTTTATTCAATTTTAGCAAAATAAGAAGTCATTTGTTATTGCCCGTATTCCAAATTTTTTTGTGTTGTGTATTAATTGGATTTTAAACAGGTCTATAAAATTCGCCGCCGGATATGTCGAAAAAACGGTCAAAAAAATCCTTTAGCTTGGCGATTACAGATTTCTTCTTCTCTGCCCGCTTGACACCTGCGCCACCGAACAGCCCCATTGGAGGCAAGATTTCGGCAATGGCTGTACCGCTCTCTTTTACACCACCTTCGCGGAATGATTGACTGATAAAATCAAGTGTCTTGTCGCGTTTGAGTTTTTCAGACGTTATTATTTCTTCAATCTGCCGTTGCTGGCTCTGTCGCACAAACTCATGCCATTGGTCATGAACGTCATTTTCCGGTGTATGGCTCTCGATGAAGTCTTCAATCAGTTCTTTCTTGTTGCGGAGATCTGGAGAAGCCTCAACCGATTTCATAGCCTTTATGATAATCTCGCGGTCATGATTCTCGTTGCCGTCAAGCTGTCCCACAAGGTACAGTATATAGTCTATATTAATTTCAATAGACTTCATCAGCTCCATCTCGAAGACAAGGTCGTCGTTGATGTTTGTCAGTTCTCCTTTCTTTGGACGATATTTATCATGCAGTTCATTATAGAAACCGCGATAGTCAACAAAATCATCGTCAGAAATGATATGGTTGTCTGCAAATTCATCGAAGGTTACGAGGATATTAAAGGCTCGGAGTATTGTGCCGAATAGCTTGATAAACTCTTTCTCTGCGGTCTCTCCGAATATTGGAATGCCGAGTGGGAATTTTGCGATAAGTTCCTCTATAAGTTCTTTCCAACCGGGATGATGTTTACCCTGCTCATCATCATAGCCGGAGAAATAATCATTGAATGTCTTCAATAGAATTAGCCCGGCGGCATTCTTGTTGCCGAAAAGCTTAAGGCAGTCGTTGGTGGCCTTTTCGAGATTACGGAAGCAGACTATATTTCCGTGGTCTTTGATGGAGTTGAGTATTCGGTTGGTGCGCGAATAGGCTTGCAACAATCCGTGATAGCGCAGGTTCTTGTCAACCCATAGCGTGTTAAGCGTTGTGGCATCGAAGCCTGTAAGGAACATATTTACCACAATGAGCAAATCGACCTCTCGGTTTTTCATGCGGAGCGACAGGTCTTTGTAGTAGTTTTGGAATTTGTCAGCCGAAGTGTCGTAGCTTGTGCCGAACGTGGCATTATAGTCTTTGATGCACTTTTCAAGAAAGTCGCGGCTCGGCTGGTCGAGTCCGTCAGTATCTTCAGGCGATTCGTCTTCTGTGTCAACATTAGGCGAGTAGCTGAAGATAGTTGCGATTTTAAGCCGTTTGTCGGGCGGTAGAAGTTCGTTTTGTTTTTGCAACTCTGTGTAATAGAGTTTGACAAACGGTATGGAGGCTACCGCAAGGATGGAGTTGAAACCGGTGAGTCGGATTTTGATCTTAACCTCCTTTACAGCGGATGCACCCCGGTGCATCCCTACATTGCGGGATTGGGCTATTTCTGTAACATTGGTTAGCCGCGAGAATGTGTAACTCCGGGCATCACGGCGAGTTTTCTGCGCGAAGTGCTCCATGATGTATTTTGATATCAGTGTGATGCGCTCGGGAGCCATTAATGCTCGCTCACGGTCGATGTTGCTCACCTGCTCATCGAGTATTTCATCTTCCTCGCGCATGGTGCGGATATAGTCAACCTTGAACGGCAACACGTTCTGGTCGCGAATGGCATCGACTATCGTGTAGCTGTGGAGTTGGTCGCCAAAAGCACCCTCGGTAGTTGTGAACTCGACGTTGCGTATTGCTCCGGCATTGTCGGGGAATATCGGTGTGCCGGTGAAACCGAACATGTGATATTTCTTGAACTTCTTGGTGATAGCTTTGTGCATGTCGCCAAACTGCGAGCGATGGCATTCATCGAAAATCAATACCGTGTGCTGGCCGTAAACCTTGTGCTGCGGATTGCGGGCTATGAAGTTGGAGAGCTTCTGAATGGTTGTGATGATGATTCTGGCATTAGGATCATCAAGCTGCTTTTTAAGCACCGCGGTCGATCCGTTGGAATTTGCCGCGCCTTTCTCGAAGCGGTCATACTCTTTCATCGTCTGATAGTCGAGGTCTTTGCGGTCAACTACAAACAGCACCTTGTCAATCTCATCGAGCCGTGATGCAAGCCGCGCGGTCTTGAATGATGTGAGTGTCTTGCCTGACCCTGTTGTATGCCAGATATAACCGCCACCTTCACGCTTGCCGTATGTCTTGGCGTTGGTTGATGTTTTGATACGTAGCAGAATTTCTTCTGTGGCAGCGATTTGGTATGGGCGCATCACCATCAAAAGATTCTCTGACGTGAAGACACAATATTTGGTGAGAATGTTGAGTAGGGTATGCTTTGAAAAGAACGTCTGGGTGAAGTCCATCAGGTCATAAACAGGCTCGTTGCTCTTGGTTGCCCAATAGGACGTGAATTCAAACGAGTTGGATGTTTGCTTCTTTCCTTTGGCGGATGCACCGGGGTGCATCCCTACATTTTTTTGAGCTTTGCTGACGGCATCGCGGGTGGTGTTGCTGTAATATTTGGTAAGCGTACCATTGGAAATTATGAATATCTGCACAAACTCATATAACCCGCTTCCTGCCCAGAACGAATCACGCTGATAGCGGTCAATTTGGTTGAAGGCATCCTTTATGCTCACTCCGCGTCGCTTCAATTCCACATGCACGAGCGGCAGACCGTTGACGAGTATGGTCACATCATAACGGTTGTCAAACGCTCCACCCTCCGGCACATACTGGTTGATGACTTGGAGCGAATTGTTGTGGATGTTTATTTTGTCGATAAGCGCGATATTGATAAGCGAACCATCAGGACGTGTCCAAGCCTTGACGTTGTCCTCCTGTATGGTCTTCGTCTTCTCAACGATACCCATATTAGGGTTGCCGATAAATTCGTTGAAGAAATCGGCCCATTCATTATCTTCAAAAACAATGTGGTTGAGCCGTTCAATTTTGTGACGGAGGTTAGTAACCAACTCTTTTTCTGAGGTGATTGTCAAATACTCGTATGCTTGACGAGTGAGACGCTGGATGAAGTCACTCTCCATCTCCGCTTCACTCTGATATTGCGCGGCACTGTAATAACCCGGCTCGAACTCTGCAACGACAGTCGATTCCGGATTTTCCGACACCATATTGTATTGGGTGGAAGTAACGTTCAAATCATTCATAAAAGCAATCATTTGCCCATCGGGCTACATTATTTTCAATATACTCTGCAATACGGTTGCCATCATGGCTATTACGAATTATATGGTCATGATAGCGAGACTGCCATCCGAATTCAATATTATTTCGCCGCGCATAGCGGGTAACAGCCTGTTTATACCCACCGACCACAACCCCCAATGCAGTTCGTACCGTAGGGATACACCCCAGTGCATCCGCAGATTCGCGTATGCAAATTATCGCGTGCACATGATTAGGCATAATAACAAATAATGAAACCTTAACATAGGCGTAATGAGACGCAAGTGTCTCCATGCAGCGTTTAGCCTCCAAGCCGATCGGAGAGTAAATCATTTCTTCATTAATGACTTTTCCGAAATAATGTTCCTTGTCGCGGGTACATATTGTAATGAAATAATCACCGTCAGAGTAGTCGTGAAATTCGGCCCTGATATTTTTTCGTTGAGGTAAAGCGGATACACCGGTGTGGCGGGTGCATCCCTACATTGATGGTCATGCCGTAAGATTTTTGAATGTCAATAATTTGTTACGATAATATTCATATTGCTCCTTGACGGCGGTTATTTCAGCGGGGAGGCCTGTAGTGAGGTCATTTACCAATGTCTCAAAGCGGTCAAGAATAGCAACTATCTTCTCTTGGAGTTCGATAGGAGGGACAGGGAAAGGCATACGCTTTAATTTACCCATGTCAACAGAGGCAAAGCCAGATACATTCGTATTGTTCTTGCAAAATTCATCAACTATGAACATATAATAATAGATAAATTTAGTTAGAAATTTATCAGACAGCGATTTACGAACCTTTAGGTTCGTAAATCGCTGATTTGCAAGCGAATCAGCAATTAAGAGAGCGTGCTCACCTATTGTAGCTGTCGTCGCGAGTATAAAGGAATTGGCTTCAAAAAGACCTTTGCTTTTTATTGCAGCAGGGGTAATATGTTGAATGGCATCGGATAAGATTCTACCATTATCTCGAATATCTTCCATTCTAAACCATGGAATAGTACCACCTTCCCAAAACAAAGGATTGTTTTTTGACGGCGTATATCCATTGCGCATTTCAAATATATCTTCCATAGTTTTCCAAGCAATTTTTTAACTATGCCCCCCCCAGGTAGTTACGTCATTTATCTTTTGCTCATCATCGGTCCCGCAGCCGCAGGCGGAGGGATTGAAGGTGAGTAAAAGATTGCGATAATATTCGTATTGCTCTTTACGTGCTTGCAGCTCCGCTGCATGAGCACTGAAAGTATCGAGAATCCGCACAATTTCCTCCTGCACCTCAATAGGCGGAACTGGAATAGGAAATTGTTCTATAGCATTTCTCGACAAACGGGGGATACTTGCAGTGCGAACTCTTGATTTGAGAAAAATTTGATTGTTTGCCAAAAGATAATAAACGAACTTGCTGAGTATCTCTTTGCTGCAAATTATTGAATAGCAATCATCAGCGCCCCAATATGGTACAGCACTATAACCAATATCACCTGCTGCTCCAGCACCTATAACAAAGGTGGTGTCTCCGTCATAATTGGATTTATCGTAATATCCTAATGGGGTTAAACTGTTCTGATAGACTGGTATTTCACCCTTTTGTTGCAAATCATTCTTTACAACTCTAACACCTCTTCTAATTTCGGAGATCTTCCCAAGAGTTGAAAATACCACTCCATTTGGGCAAAGGCGGTCGATTAGTTCTTGTAGCTTACTCATTTATGTCAATAGTTAATAACAAACGCAGCGCGTTAGCAATTTGAATTACGACTGCGGTGCGGACGCAATTCTAAAGCATTAATTAGTTTTATTTGAATAACGGTTTATGGCATCTTTTGCACTTATCTCTATTGGTTTGCCGTCTGCGTCAGCAATAACTATAGTTTCTCCGAGTTTGGCTTTACGCTCTACCATCATTCTTTGTGCATTTGAAATGCTTTCGCGAATTCGATCGAATAACTTTATTACTTCTTGTTCTGACATGATTCTTTTATTTTAGAGAGAGTTTTTTCTTGTATTACAATATTGTGTTCTACGATTGAATTGATATTTCCACTATTATCGTACAACGACCAGTAGTTGACTATTGGTGCAAATATATCGAAAAGATTTTGAAGACCAAGCCAATAGCGTCGATGAATCACTTCTTTCGGAATGTTGTGCCCTCCGGATGCGACTCTGCTTGCCACTCGCATTTCGGCCATCTCGGGGGATGGTAGCCAAAAGAACAGCAATGTTACCGTGTATCCGTACTCTTGTGCTCGTTCAACCAGGGCCTTATAAGAACGAGTGGCTAATGTGGTTTCGATGGCAAAGGTTTTCTTTTGTGCCAAAAGGGTATCAATGCGTTTAAGCATTAATCTGCCGGCTTCAATCGCCATGTCTTCAGGGTGAAATGGGGACAAACCTTTGGCAATTTCGTCGGCATTGACAAATTCTTCGCATGCCAAAACTTCCGGTAGTACCGTAAGGGAAGCGGTGGTCTTCCCTGCACCATTGCAACCTGCAATTATATATAGATTGAGATTATCCATTGGCTGTTTCGGCTTCAAGTTCTTTGATTATGGCGTCTATTTCGGCGCGGAGGCGATTTTCGTGTTCCACGATGCGGGCTATACGGGCATTCAGTTCCTTGATGTCGGTTTGAGGGCGGGTGTCCTCAGCTTCGACGTAGGAGCTGACGGAGAGGTTGTAACCGTTTTCGGCTATTGTAGCGTTGTCGACGAGCGCGGAGAAGTGCTTGTTGCGGTCGCTACTGGTAGCGACCCTACTTTTGGCATATTCATCCACGATTGTTTCTATGTTTTCCGGTGAAAGTTTGTTTTTGTTACCCTCATGTATAAACAGTTGAGATGCATCGATAAACAGTGTCTTGTTCTCTTTCTTCGACTTTTTCAGTACGATGATACATGTTGCGATGGTCACACCGAAGAAAAGGTTAGGAGGCAATTGGATTACAGTATCTACGTAATTGTTATCAATCAGATACTGACGTATCTTCTGCTCCTTGCCTCCGCGATAAAGTACGCCCGGAAATTCAACAATGGCAGCTGTACCTTCAGTAGAAAGCCATGAAAGCATATGCATAGTAAATGAAAGGTCACTTTTGCTTTTGGGTGCGAGGACTCCGGCCGGGGCAAATCTGGGGTCGTTAATGAGCAGAGGATTGTCATCGCCGATCCATTTGGTGGAGTAGGGAGGGTTGCTGACTATGGCATCAAACGGCTCGTCGTCCCAATGGTATGGTTCAAGCAGTGTGTCGCCATTGTGGATGTCGAACTTATTGTAGTTGATATTGTGGAGAAACATATTGATGCGGCAGAGGTTGTAGGTGGTGATATTCAACTCCTGTCCGAAGAATCCTTGCTTCACATTGTCAGCGCCAAGTATCTTAGCGAATTTCAGCAGCAAAGAACCGGAGCCGCAAGCTGGGTCGTAAACCTTGTTTACCCATTGGCGGTTGTGGCTAACGATACGGGCAAGCAGTTCGCTGACCTCCTGAGGTGTGTAGTATTCGCCACCACTTTTGCCTGCATTGGAGGCATACATTGCCATAAGGTATTCGTATGCATCGCCAAAAAGGTCAATCTGATTATCCTCATAGTCGCCTTTTAGGTCAATGCCTCCGATGTTGTTGAGGATTTTGGTGAGTTGTTCGTTTCGCTTCTCAACAGTGCCTCCGAGTTTGTTAGAGTTCACATCAATGTCGGCAAAGAGGCCTTTCAGGTCATCCTCGCTCTCTGTGCCGACAGCCGATGCCTCAATACTCTTGAATATTTCAGAGAGTGTAACATTGAGGTTAGGGTCGCTTTTGGCTCGCTTGCGCACGTTGCAGAACAGTTGCGACGGCAGAATGAAGAATCCTTTTTCGCGCACAAGATCATCTTTGGCGGCGATGGCTTCCTCATCTGAAAATACGGCATAATCGAAGTCGGTATCATCGGCTTCGCGCTGCATCTTGTTGATATAGTTTGTGATGTTTTCCGAAATAAAGCGGTAGAACAATATTCCGAGGACGTAGGACTTGAAATCCCAACCATCGACTGAGTTGCGGAGGTCTTCGGCTATAGCCCATATCGCCTTGAATAGTTCCTGTTTCTGTTGAGTGCTGGTTGCCATTTAATAAAATAAATTTAATATTCAGCGGATGGTAAAACCCGATTGCCCGTTGATTTCACATGATTTCGCATGATTGTAGGGATGCTCCCCGGAGCATACATAAAAATATATACATTTGTTACAGTTCTTACAAATTTACATATATTTTTAGGAAGACAAGGTGTTGAATGAGAAAAAAAGGTTGTGCATCAGGGCTAACTTGTGAAAGATATATTACCTGCGGCTGCTGACCGACAGCAGTCTGTGGCCTATGCGGCAGTACAGGCATTTGCGTGTGTCGCAGTAGGCTTTGCGCAGTTGCAGAAGTGCCTGGGAACTGAATGCGTCCCTGCAATCAATACCGGCTTCCATGAATGGCTGTATTTTTGAGTTCTTCTCTGGTTTTATCGAGCAAAGAATGTCGGCCGCGCGTTGTTGCATGCGCGTGTCGGAGAGTTGTGTGCCGCGTGCATATATCACAGGGGCGGCCATGTTTATCACGAGAAGATCCAGTGATGCGTTGCTTAGTGCCACGTTCTGTATTATGTCGGACTGTGGTCCGCCTAAGGTGAAGTGTCTTTCCCAATAAGGAGATAATCCGATACGCAACATTGTTTTTATCTCGTCGGCGTATTCGGCATCGAAAAGAGCAGACCCGAGTCTGAATCCGTTGTGCAGGTACATTGCAAGTGTGGCTATCCGGCGATGTGGAAAGCTATGCGGGCGCATACCGGATGTCTTCCATATGCCTGATCCGATAGGCTTTAGTCCGAATTTGCCTGACATGAATGCGTATTCGCGGCAGAGAGTCCGGACGTAGGGATCGGAATGCCGGTCGAGTCCGCGCAGGAAGCCGGCTTGTCCGAGCAGAATGGCTTCAGTAGCAGTGATTGAGTCGCGGTGTTTCAGCAGACAGGCCAATGGCGTGGCGGATGCAAGCAGTTCGAACGCGCTGCTGTTTTTACCGAAGCCGAGCGCTCGTGCCAGAGTAATGTATATCACCTCGTTCCAGTCGCCGCGATGTGTGTGCAGACAATCCAGTATTCTGTCGCTCTTTTCTATGAGTCTTTCGAAACCAAGTGCCGATATCCAGTCGGTGAGGTGTATTCCGGGAATGTGTTTCAGTGCTCCAGAGCATGGAAGTGCGGCGAATGGCGAGTCGACCAACTGTGCGTAGCTGTGCAGAAAGTCATCGGAGACGCGGATTGTGATTTGTGGTATTTCGCGTCCGTCGGATCTGAATACATGTGTTCCGTCGTCGTTGAGTACCACGTGGAGTATCACTGTGTCGTAGGCTGCGTCGGTGTTATGTTTGTGCCTGTACCAGTCGGAGGCATTTATGTGCAGTTCGACATTTCCGGCCCATAGATGTGTGCCTATCTTTATTTTGGCATTGAAGAAATCAGGACCCGAATCAGTGTTAGGCAGTCCGGGGTCTATCACCTCTACAGGTTCGCCTGATGCAGTGACCATATCCGGCGTGTGAAGCCACAGGCGGTGTTGCCAGCAATATTGCATTAGTCGCTCGGTCATGGTATATATTTAAGATGATATTCACAAACTTAGCTAAAAATTTGAAGAATATGATAAAATATTAAACCTTTTTAGCTTTTAATCGTTTTTTATGCAGAAGTTGAGTATAAATGTATAAAAAGTTTTTAATTTTTAGAAAATTATATTTAATTTTGCAACAGTAAACGAGAGTCAAGTAAATCAAGTGTCAGGAATCATGAATCAGACAGCAGCATATATACCGGTGGCGGACATAGCCGAAAATATTGAAGTTAAGGCAGATAATGTAGCCGAGCATGGAAGTGGCGACATTCCACAGCCGGACGGAGATCAGCAACAGGAGCATGTGGCTTCACCGAGGCGATGGCCTGCAGTGCTTGGTGCATTGCTTACGATAGCTGCATGGGTATTGCTTTTCTGGAGCGGATTCGGAAGTTTCTGCACCGCCGGCGCGGCACTGGTGGTCAGCTTGTTCGGTATCAGGGGAAGACTTCGTAATCTTGCGATCACATCCATTGTGGCTGCATCTGTGCTGATGCTTGTATTCGCTATATTCGAGGGATTGATATTCTACATGCTTAGGGCTGTGTAGAGCGACATATACTTGTCGGCACATGCCTCTATGCCATAGTTGGCAAATACCTCCGTGCATGTCTTCCGCATCTGTATTTTTTTATCTTCAGGCGTGTTGCAGAATTCCATCACGGCTTTGGCTATGTCTTGTGCCGATGCTGATTCTATCGGAATTCCGCATCCGCAGTCTATAATATCCGCCATACCACCAGCCCGAGTGCATATAGGAATACACTGAGATCCAATGCTTTCAAGAAGCGCTATCGGCATGCCTTCCCATAGCGACGGCATGATCATGGCATCTGCTGCGGAAAGCATCACAGGCAGATCCGTTTGCTGGCCGATGTAGCGGATTCGGTCCGAGAAGAACTGTTGCATTGCGGCGAGTATCGTATGATCTTCAGGCGGACCTGCTATTATCAACTGTATGTCCGGGGGATTATCGCCGGACAGCAGCATGGAGAACGCACGGCATAGTTCTATCTGGTTTTTTTGCACATAGATTCGCCCAGGATTTACGAATACCTTGGTTTTTTCTGAAATCCTCCATTGCGCCAGTGGATCCGGGGAGTCGGACTTGCAGTGTACCGGTACTATGCCGTTGGGTATAAGTGTCGATGGTGTGGATTTGCCGTAGTATTCGGCAAATGAGGTCTGCGATGAGGTGGATATTGTCACCGCATTTAGCCTTCCGCTGCGGAACCAATGCTTTTTTACACCTGTGAACAGCTTATCCCACCGGCTATTTTCTTTGGCTGCGTCGTTGTGTACGGTGTAGACAAATCTTGTGTGTGATGGCGCACGCAATACGGATAAGAAATAATAATAGAACTGGCCGTGAATATGGACTATATCGTAATTACCACGGCGGATAATTTCTGCCATGCGTCCTATGGCTTTGAATCCGCTGATAAGATCATGTTTTCCGGCAGAGAGCTGTCTGATATCAGGGTTTAGTCTGCCGCGGGCCATTTCGGAATCACCGGCGGTCGAAATGGTGCATATCTCCACATCGTGACCGGCCTCACACTGGCTGTTGGCCAGGCTGACCAGAAAAGTCTCTATGCCGCCGCATCCGAGAGCAAAGGTTGTGTGGAGTATACGCATGTCAGAGATTGCCTGTACGGATCATTGTGTTTACAGCAGTTGTGTCTGCCACGGCTTCGGATAGCGTGATCGGGAGAACTTTCAGACTGACGACTCTTGCCGACGGTATCACTGATTCAAGAAGCTGTTGTGGTGATGGCGCGGATGGCAAAGTCATGTAGCTGCTGTAAGTATATGTAGTGAAAGCAGTATTCTCACTCACACCGCGCCTGTCGAGCAGCCATCCGTCGGCCAGGCACAATGGTTCCATGTCCGGAGATATGTCTGTAGGGGCCGGATATGAGACTACCGATGAACGTGATGCGTCAAGTGTTATGGGTACGTTGAGCCTGTAATCGCCGTTTGTACGGTATATGACAGCTTTTGGCATAGCGGCGCTTGTACCGCGCGGAGGCTGGGCGCGGTATCCGTTGCCGTTGTTTACTTTCATGTCTGTTATTAATGCCGTGTTTTCTGATTCTGTCCCGGCAGTGGCTTTAGAAGCGGATGTCTGTGCCTCGCGTCCTGATGAGCAGCAGCTAAGTAGCATCATCGCCGACAGACCTGCGGCTATATTGAGTTTTGGATTCATTCTGTTGTTGTAAAAAAGATGGTGTTTGAAGAATTCAGATGTTGCTGTGTAGTGATACCTGTCAGAGCGAAACTCTGAAGTCCTGCCGAGGGAGGCGGTGATGCACTACAGCTACAGCAAATGATTTTTCATTATAGAAAGCCATGCCAGTCTGCATATCGGTGCGGACTTCTTTCCACAGTCTGCGAATTGCATTTGTACGCATGTGAGGAAACACTATTACCATATCATGGCCATCCAGCGAAAGCAAGCGTCGTCTGAGTAGATCTTCCACCTGAAGGAGAAAACAATCGTCGATCATACCGATTATTACAAATTCAGATTCGATCTCCTGGGGAAAAGAGGCTTTGATATCTATTCGTTCTGAATATTTCTCAAGAAGCTGTGGCGTATATTCACAGACTGGCGCACATACACTTACCAGTGTATTGGAGTCAGGTTCGAGCAAGGGTCCGAGTTCCTCTCCCTGAAGCGATCCGAGCATCAGTATGCTGCCGGGATTGAAACGGTTGACTATCCTGAAAAGCATACGCATATGTTTGCCGGACATAAGATGCCTCGCGCGGCAATCATGTTTTATTGAACGCCGCAGAGAGTCAAGGGCTGGATAGGCATAATATGGTGTGCGCTCCCGGAGAGTCTTCAGTATGAAGTTGAAGGCGAAAGGAGAATGCACTCCGAATCCGCGTCCGTGCCTGAAGCGGTTGAGTGTATGCAGTACACGTTTTATTCGTCGCATGTTTTTTTGCGGAATGACAGGAATATAGCGCCTATGGATAGCAAGTAGATCAGTGTCACGCATGCATAGGCTATACGTCCGGTGGTATGTAGGGAATCAGGGTCGAAAGTCATTGTGATTTCATGTTCTCCCGCAGGTACGGCAAGTGCGCGCAGCACGTAGTTGACGCGTGCAAGCTCTGCCGGCTTGCCATCAATGGTGGCTTTCCATCCCCAGGGGAAGTAGATCTCGGAGAATACGGCAGTGGCTGGTGTTGCATTGATGGCCTTGTATTCAAGTCTGTTGGGCGAATATGAAGTCTGATATATTGTGTCGCCTTGGCTTATCGTATATTCTGTATCTCCAAGCACATTTGCAAAACTGCGGTCGGCTACTGCCTCGGTTGCCGGGTGCAATGTGGCAAGAGCCTCGAATTCGGCGCGTGCACCGTCCACATACTCCACATCTCTTACGAACCATGCATTTCCAAGCGCGCTATCGTTCCGTTCCACATATAATCCGGTCTGGCGTCCGTTCTGGTCCATTTCGGCATTGATTGCATAACGGGCGTTCAGCATGTCGAGCACTCTGTAGTCGGCGCGTAGTTGGGCTACGACGTCATGCTGTTCTGCCGGTACATATTTTTCCACCAGAGAATCGACGCGCAGGGCAGGATCATATCCGAAACTCCGCACGTGAGCCATGCGCAGGCGTATGAGATCTTCATACCGGCTCAGTTTGGCCGCATGGTATCCGCCAAGGCGTTTGTGGAAGTAGGAACGGTCGGCTGAGCCGAATCCCGGGATATCTATTATACGGTAATTTGGATCTTTGTCGGCCATTATCTCCCGGTCTATCTCATCCGGTTCAAAGTAGTTTGCCAGTGTCGGCTGTGCCTCTGTGAAGCTGTCGGAAGAGATGTAGCGCTTATCCACGGTGTAGAGGTCTATAAGCACAAGAGCGGCAAGAGACAGCATGCAGAGGTTGGCTTTCAGCTTGCTTTTGAGGTAGCTCCACATCACAATAAGTCCGAGAGCGAGAAACACGAAGCTACGCAGTGAATCAGAACGCACCATACCGAGGCGCAGGCTCTCGATCAAAGTGTAGAATTCGGGATATTGTGCCAGTGCCGCACCTTCCTGAGGTGTGACAGCGCTTCCGAAAGCTCCGGGTGCGAGTATTCCCAGCGCGCAGATAGCCATCGGTATACCAAAGGCTATATAAAGTTTACGGCTGACGTTTTTCCAGTCGAGGTTGGCACGGTTGTCGGTGAGATATTTGATACCGAGCACTGCCAGCAGCGGCATAGTGAATTCTGCTATGACCAGAATGCTCTCTACTGCACGGAATTTGTTGTAGAGTGGAAAGTGGTATACCATCAGGTCGGTAAGCCATGAGAAGTTGCGGCCCAAGGCAAGAGCTACCGACAGTATGGTGAGCGCTACAAGGGCTATGGTCATAGGCTTGCGCGGAGTGAGCAGGAATGCGAATATGAACAATGCGCAGATTATAGCACCGACGTAGACAGGTCCGTTGGTGGATTCCGAGTCGTTGAAGTATTGCGGGAACTGACTCAGTACAAGTTCTTCCTGAGTGCCGGCATATTTTGCAGCGCCGTCGGCTTCGTTCATTCCGCACAATACCATCTGTCCTGCGTGCGGACGGGCAGTTGCACCCCCCTTGATGTTAGGGATCAGAAGTGAGAAGGTCTCGCTGCCTCCGTAGCTCCACCCTACGATCTCGGAATATGGCATTCCGCCGGTAGGACGTTGTGTCGAAGATTGTTCAGCCGACTGATTGTTTGCGTCTGCCATTAGGTCTGATCCGGAACGTTTTGTCTCTTTTGAATATTCGTAAGTGTTGTAGATGCTCGGCAGGTTCGCGCCGACAGCAAGCGATCCGGCTGCCAGACATGCCACGGTTGCCCACATCCAACGGCGGACTTTTCCTGTGCGTATGGCAGTCCATAGATATGCGAGAGCCATTCCGGCCATCACGAATCCGAAATAATATGACATCTGCGGATGATTGGCGTTGAGCTGCAGCATTGCGAATACAGCAACCAGCGCAGCCCCACGGATATATCCTCCCCGATATGCAATCACAAGTCCGGCGATTGTCGGTGGTATATATGCCAATGTCTCGAATTTCCATATATGTCCGGCCCCGATGATTATTATGTAGTAGCTTGAGAATCCCCATGCTATAGCGCCGAGCAGAGCGAGTTGCCAGCGCACTCTGAATGCGTACATAAGTATAAAGAAGCCGAACATCATCATGAACAGCAGGTTGCTCGGGGCCGGCAGTCCGAGTCCGTAGATGCTGTCGAGCCATTCAAAAAGACTGTTTGACGGGTAGCTCGGTGAGATCTGGAAAGTAGGCATTCCGCTGAACAGAGAGTTGGTCCACAAAGCTTTCTCGCCTGTGGCCTCGTAGTACAGAGCACCTTCATGTCCGTTGGCTATGCCTTGTTGTATGTCGGCCTGCCGCAGGGTATTGCCCTCGAAATTGTCAGGAGCGAAGAATGCGACAGCAATTACAGCCATTATGGCCATTGATAAGAAAAATCCCCATACGCGGGATTGGCGCAGCCATGCTGACGCTTTTTGTATGAAGGTATTATCCATTAGTTCTGATACTTGATATGGTTTCGTTGGTTATTGGCACAAATCTACAAATTTTTGAGAAGATCGGCAACAAAGGGGGTGGGTCTTATGGCATAGGCGTGCTGGAGTGTGGTGCGGGCCACACGCTTGAGCGAGTCGCGGCGTGCAGGCTGTGAGTGCGGTATCTCGAGGCATGCGCGGTTGCCTATATATAGAAGTGCTTCGTAGTTGTCAGGATTCAGGCTGAGTATATTCCTGTATGTGGTCATGGCCGAGTCTACATTGCCTTCGAGCAGTTGACCTTGGGCGAGTGTCGACAAGAATGCTTCATTGTCCGGAAGTCCATGCAGGAGCAGTCGGCTGTAGCGTACCATTTTCGGCCCGTCGGCCCGGAAACAATAATAGTCGAGCAGAAACCTGTCTATTGCCCGTTCGAGCCAGGGATGGCTTTTCTGTGCGTTGAGAAGGAAGTGCTCGTATGTGTCTATGTTTCCTGACATGAGGGCTATTTTCCTCACCCCGGACATTACGGAGTCGAACGGTATGCTGTGTTGCATTGCCTGGCCGAGAAGCCGCATCTCGTCAGTGGTATCGGCTCTCATACTTGCGGCTATGATGGCGTGCGAGTATGTATCTGCCACATCCGGCGCCTGTTCGAGCATGAGTTCGTACATAGCAGACGCGGAAGCCCATTCCCTATGTCGGAAAAAACGGGCTGCCTTATCGGCTATGACTTCATAGTCGGCTGCTACCGACAGGAGCGAGGCGGCAACGAGAAGGAACAGTAGCAGAGGTGAGCGTTTCATGTATATATTTGTTTTTATCGGGCCTTTTATTGTTGGACTGGCTCTGATCTTTCTGCCTTTGTCAAGATACAGACCGAGGGAGACATGTGTGCATGCTCCCCCGGATGCTGGATTTATGACGGGATCATAGATATTTGTCGCCGAATGTGATGCGTGCGTCGTTGACCATCTGCTTTATTTTCTGTTCTTCGCTCATCGGGCATATCAGCAGCACATCGCCGGAGTCTGCGATTATGTAGTCCTCAAGGTTTGAGACCACCACGAGCTTGTCGCCTCTGACGGCAAATATGTTGCCGGAGGAGTTGTAGCTTAGTACAGAGCAGTTCTGAGTGACGTTACCGTCGCGGTTGCGTGGCGAGTTGTCGTACAGGGCGCTCCATGTGCCGAGATCACTCCAGCCGAAGTCCACACATTCTACATAGACGTTAGAGGCTTTTTCCATGACGCCGAAGTCTATGGATATGTTCATGCAGGCGGGGAAGAATTTGTTTATGAAAGGTGTTTCCTCAGGAGTTCCGAAGCTTTCTTCGCCAAGGTCGAACACGCTCGATACATCTGAGCAGTGTGTGCGCAGAGCGTTTATGATCGTATTCGCTTTCCAGATAAATATACCTGAATTCCAGAAGAACTCCCCGCTCTCGAGGAATACCTTTGCAAGTTCAAGGTTTGGTTTCTCGGTGAAAGTCTTTACCTTGAGAATATCATCTTCGATGCGCGGACCGATCTGGATGTATCCGTAGCCGGTCTCCGGACGTGTGGGCTTTATACCGAGAGTGAGCAAGGCGTCATGCTTCTCCACAAATTCGAAGCCTCTTGTGATCGATTGCTCGAACTCGCGCTCTCGTGTGATAAGATGGTCGCTTGGTGTTACGATCATTGATGCTTCAGGATCGCGTGCTGCGATGTGATATGCCGCCCAGGCTATGCAGGGAGCGGTGTTGCGCCTTGCCGGCTCAAGCAATATCTGGTCGGACTCAAGCTCGGGCAACTGTTCGCGTACCTGGTCGTAGTAGGTACTGTTGGTGACAACGAGTATGTTTTTGGGATCAACCAACGGCAGTATGCGGTCGTAGCTCATCTGCAAGAGCGTACGTCCTGTGCCGAAGAAGTCTATGAATTGTTTAGGTTGGCTTGTGCGGCTGTAGGGCCAGAAACGGCTACCTATGCCACCGCACATGATCACGCAATATCGGTGGGATGAATTGGCCATATATTGTGTATTGAGCGTTTTTGTCGTATAAAAGAAATTTTTCGCTAATATACACTTTTCCGTCTGCTTCGCCAAGAGATTAAGATATTTTTTGTGGGCAGGAATTATTTTCTGCGGCCACCGATAGTATATCCGAGGTTGACGGACAGTGCATTGTAGCCGGTTCGGGATATGTGGGCCTGACAGCTGATACGGATTCTGTTGAAGAACTCGAAGCCGAATCTCGGTATCACGGCCAGCGATGTGGTCTTGCTTGGATATGCCACACTGCCGTGTGTCTTGTTGAAGGCTACACCTATGCCTGTGCCTATGAAAGCGCTGACGTTGTTGCCGCGGGCAAGGTTATAATCTGTGGTCAGGGCTATGGCAGTGGTCCGGTTGTCCTGTTTGTAGACTTTCTCAGGATTATAAAGATTGTCCACTACCACGTCGGAGAATTTACGGCCTGCAGTGGTGATGTCCACCAATGCTCCTACGTCCCATGCCGACGAGGGAAAGTTATAGCGGAATTCCACGCCCCACGACATAGTGGTGCGGTTCTCGCCTCCACGGTATCCGCCTAATGGTGTGGCGAAGCCTGTGGATAGTTCCATTTCCATTTCTCCAACTGCATGCTGGGCTTGAACCGACAGCAGGGACAGGGATGCTAATATTGAAACAAGTGAGCGTCTCATAATTGTGGTGAAGCATTGATAAGTGTAGCAAAATTAGCGAAAAAAATGTATTTTTGCGTAATTTTGTGCCATAACCCCAATTATTACGACATTACGGCAAATCATTTATGGTAGAGACAAACGGACTTCTGGAACTTGTGACCGGGTGGTTGACGATGGCCGGTGCGCCCGCCGGTGTACGGCATCTTTTGGCTACCGTGGCTGTAGCGGGCATGGTTGTGCTCGTTGCCGTGGCTGTGTATTATATCTGCACCCGTCTGATCGCACCTATTGTGCTGAAGTTCGTAGCCAGGACAAAGGCACAGTGGGATGACGTGCTTCTGAGTCCACGCATGGTGAAGTCGTTGTCTCAGTTGGCTGTTATCCTTGTATTGTCGGCTATGCTGCCCGACGCATGCGATTATTATCCATCCTTGCAGATATGGGTGACAGTGATAATGAAGATTCTGGTTGTCACAGGCATTGTGGTGCTTCTTAACCGTATAATAGTGGCTGTGTACAATATCTTGTGCAGCCAGACGGAACTGCCGGCCAAATCTCTGCTGGGATTGCGCGAGATGCTCCAGATCATAATTGTCTGCATAGGTTTGATCATAGGAGTGAGCATACTCGTGGACCGCAGTCCGCTGATCATTTTGTCGGGACTGGGTGCATCGGCGGCAGTGCTGATGCTTGTGTTCAAGGACTCTATTCTCGGTCTGGTGTCGGGTGTGCGTCTGACTATGAACGACATGTTGCGCCCCGGTGATTGGATCACAGCACCCAAGTATGGGGCTAACGGTGTGGTGCTCGAAGTGACGCTGACAACAGTCAAGATACAGAATTTCGACATGACGATAGTCACCGTGCCTCCGTATTCACTTGTAAGTGACTCGTTTCAGAACTGGCGCGGCATGCGAGAGAGCGGTGGCCGCAGGATCGCGCGCTCGTTCTGCATAGATGTCAACAGCGTCAGGTTTCTTGAGGCAGGGCAGACGAGTCGCTACAAGGACGAGCCGTGGACTGCCGATCTCGATCTGTCGCGGCCTCAGGTCAATCTTTCAATGTTCCGCAGATACCTTGAGCACCATATCTCGCAGATGGCTACGGCTGTGCCTACGATGACGGCTATGGTGCGTGAGCTTCAACCTACACCACAGGGTGTGCCTGTGGAAATATATTTCTTCACAAGCAGTCAGGAATGGGTGGCCTACGAGCATGTACAGGCCGATCTTCTGGATTTTGTGCTTGCAACCGTACCCGAGTTCGGGCTGCGTGTCTATCAGGCGCCGTCGGGACTCGATGTGCTTGCCCTGTCGGGTGGTGGGACGGAGCAGATCAGTAATCGCTGAACAATGGCGGTTTGATGCATATACCGATGCGGATCTGTGAATGGAACTGTTTGTAGGCAAGCAGACCTTCGCCATATCCGTTGTAGTATTGCAGGAACAGATATTGGTTGTCGCGTTTGGAGAAGCGGTAGCCTAATTCCAGAATAGTGTTGTAATTGAATGGTTTGCCGCGGCGCTTGACGAGTGTCAGATTGCCGAAGAACCGGCGGTTGTCGGATATGAACTGTACGCCCATCTGATACATGCCGCAATATTCCAGAATGTCTTTGTTTTCTTTGCCGTCGACAATAGGAAGCCATACTTTGCCGTGCACCATCAGGTTCGGGTCTATGAAGATACCTGCTGCCACTGAAACTTTGTTCCATGAGCGTGACTGTATGCTGTCGCGCCCGTTGCTCTCATGTTCGAGCATGAGGGTGACTTTGCCTATGAAGCGGTTGTTCTGGAAGATCGGTTTTGTAAGGCCGATTCCCGGATTGAAGTTCAGATCGGTCATTGGCATTGACTTTTCCAGTATGTTCCAGAATACTTTCTGGGTATAGAACAGGTAAAGGTATGTGCCGAAAGGCAGAGTGCTTCGTGTAAGCTTCTGCGAAATGGAGATCTGGAATTTTACATCGGTGTTGTGGCGCGTGATCTTTTGCCCTACAGGAGGTCCGAAGATGAAGTAGTTGTCTTTGTACAGACCGAAGTAGGGACGTGAGTCGAAATCGCGGATCACGCTGTCGCGACGCATGGCCTTCTGGTCGAGGGTGAGGATCTGTGCATGAGCGCAAGGTGTCAGAGCTGACACTATGGCTACGATTATTGATATTGTGGCTATCTTTCTCATGTGGCGGTCGGGCAAATGTGATGAAACTGTGATGAATACCTGCGGTTGTAATTGGTTAACAACCGAGAAGGGCAGTTTGCTCAACCGCTGTATGTTTTTTTAGAGACAGTCTATGCTGTGGCTTTCCTGAAGAAATATACAAACATCAATGCGGCCGACAGAAGTGAGACCGAATAACTGAGAACTATACCATATACACCGAGTCCGGCTGTGAATGCAAGCAGATATGTGGCCGGCAGGCCGATGATTATGTAGCTTATCACGGCAGTCCATATCATGGGCTTCACATGGGATGTGCCTCTCAGGGCATTCGCGAAAGTGATTTGTGTGGCATCGCACAACTGGTAAAGCACAAGCGGGAATATCAGAGTGTATGTCAGTGTTAGCACCGCAGGGTCGTCGGAGAAGGCGTCGATCAGATTACGCCCGAACAACGCAAGCACTATCGACGACATGACCATGAGAGCAAGCATGATATGATAGCCTGACATGGCAACCTGGCGAGGCAGGCGGCTGTCGGATGATCCGCATGCGTTGGCCACATATACTGCGATGGATGTGCCCAGGCTATAGTATATGCAGAATCCGAGTGTACCGGTGATAATTATAATCTGCAGCGCGGCTAAAGAAAGTGCGTCTATCCATCCGGCCATTACAGCCGAAAGTGAGAATGATGCAGTCTCGAGGCTCATCTGCAGAGCTACCGGCCATGATGTAGAGAATACCTTGGATGCTTCGGAGCGGTGGAATCTGCTGTGTGTGAAGCCTTCACGATATTCGCGGTAGGCATGCGAACGGAAATATACCGCGATTATCACGACTGCACAGAATATTCTTGATATTAATGTGCTGATGCCTGCGCCCATGAGTCCCATTTCCGGCATACCGAAATGGCCATATATGAGCGCGTAGTTGCCAATGATATTGAGTAGGTTTGCACTCAGGATGATCCACATCGGCATGCGCGAGTTGGTTATAGCATAGCTCCATTGGGCGAATGCATTGAATACAGCCACCGGTATCACTCCGGCCAGAACCACAAGATAATATGGCCTGATCAGGGGGAGTAGTTCTTCTGGCTGTCCGAGGTGGCTTAGGTTGAAATACACTACGGTCATCACGCCTGTAAGAACCAGGGCAAAGGCGATGTTGAGTACAAGCCCGGTACGCATCATCGAGCCTATTGACTTTTTCTCGCCTTTGGTGAACAGTGCGCCCATGAGCGGGGTGAGTCCGTAAGAGAATCCGATGCAGGCGAGTATGGCTATGTTGAACACGCTGTTGACAAACGAAGCCGAGGCGAGGGAGGGGGTGGAATAGCGTCCGACCATGATATTGTCGGCAAAAGCGACAACTATCATTCCGAGTTGGCTTACGAGTATCGGCAGTCCGAGTTTTATCAGTTTAGGGTAATGGCGTGAGTAGCTGTGCAGGTTCATGTGTGCTTGTATGGCGGTTGTGGATCAACCTATAAAAACCGGTGTCCTCCGCAATATTGGGGGGACACCGGTTGGTAGTTGTTCGGATTGTAGATCAGTCGCGTGAATTCCCGAAGAATCGCAACAGATAGAGGAAGAGGTTCACGAAGTCGAGATAGAGCATGAGCGCCCCCATTGTGGCCAGATGTCCGGTCTTGGAATCAGGCATTACAAGCGCCATGTTCTTGATCTGCTGGGTATCCCATGCTGTAAGTCCTGTGAAGATCACAACACCTGCTATGGATATTATCCAGTCGAGAGGGCCGCTGTGCATGAATATGTTCACTATTGTGGCGATGATGAGTCCCCATATGGCCATGTAAAGGATATTACCTATGCGGGAAAGATCGCGGTTGGTGAAATAGCCATATACAGCCATAGCACCGAATGTGCCGGCCGTGATGAAGAATGTCTTGGCTATTGATGCTTCCGTATATATAAGGAAGATGGGAGCCATGAGCAGTCCGTTGATTACGGCGAACAGATAGAACAGTCCTGTAGCCAGCGATGAACTCATGCGGCGCATTGCTCCGGTGACTCCGAAAAGGATGGCGAATTCGCCGATTATCAATGCCCAGATGGCCCAGTTATGCGTGCCGATGAAATTCAGATATGCATGGGATGTAGCTCCCCAGAGGGATACGAATGCTGTCACGAGCAGGGCCAGTGTCATCTTCAAGAAGACGCGCTTCATGGCCTGTGATACGCGCGAGGCAACCTGTTGCTGCATGCTGCCTGCGTTGTAAGGAGGTGGATACATAGGAGATGTAGTTTATGAAAAAATGTACGTTTATGTTCTTTATATAGACAATCGTAGGACGGTAAGGTTTAATGCCGCATCACATGCGCTCGGGTACGATGATGCCGAGCAGGCTCATGGCAGTACGTACGGTGCGTGCTGTGACGTGGGAAAGAGCCAGTCGCAATGACCTTACGGACTCGTTTGTCTCGCGGAGGATGGAGCAGTCGTGATAGAACTGGTTGTATTCCTTCACCAGATCGTAGGCATAGTTGGCGATGAGCGCGGGTGAATAAGTGCGTCCGGCTTCCGACACTACATAAGGGAAGTCGTTGAGTCGCTGGATGAGGGCGATTTCTTTCTCGTTGGGGATGACTGCGCTGTAGTCGCCGATAGTGAATCCTGATTCCTGCGCTTTGCGGAGTACTGAGCGTATACGTGCATAGGTATACTGGATGAACGGACCGGTATTGCCGTTGAAGTCGATGCTTTCCTTGGGATTGAAAGTCATGTTCTTTCGCGGATCGACTTTGAGCAGGAAGTACTTGAGAGCACCCAGACCTACGGTCTCAGCTATTTCTGTGAGTTCATCGTCGGAAAGATCGGCGAGTTTGCCCATTGAGGCGGATACTTCCTTGGCTGTGCGGGCCATGTCGTCCATGAGGTCGTCGGCGTCTACAACTGTACCTTCGCGGCTTTTCATCTTGCCCTCAGGCAGTTCGACCATGCCGTATGAGAAGTGTACGAGATCCTTGCCCCAGCGGAATCCGAGTTTGTCAAGCAAGAGAGATAGTACCTGGAAGTGGTAGTTCTGCTCGTTGCCGACTACGTATATCATCTTGTCGATAGGATAGTCACGGAAGCGGAGTGCCGCTGTGCCTATGTCCTGTGTCATGTAGACGGATGTTCCGTCGCTGCGTAGCAACAGTTTGTGGTCCAGACCATCGGCCGTGAGATCTGCCCATACCGAGCCGTCTTCTTTGCGGTACATGATGCCTTTGTCAAGACCTTCGAGTACCTTATCTTTGCCTACGAGGTAGGTGTCGCTCTCGTAGTATATCTTGTCGAAGTCTACGCCCATGCGCTTGTATGTGACGTCGAAACCGTCGTATACCCACGAATTCATCTTTTCCCACAGTGCGCGCACTTCAGGATCTTTGTTTTCCCACTTGACCAGCATCTGCCTTGCTTCCTGAAGCAGAGGAGAGGCCTTTTCGGCGTCTTCCTTGCTCATTCCTTGCTCTATGAGTTCGGCTACTTCTGCCTTATAGTGCTTGTCGAAGGCCACGTAGTAGTCGCCGATCAGGTGATCGCCTTTCTGTCCGAGGCTTTCGGGTGTCGCGCCGTTGCCCCATTTGAGCCATGCAAGCATCGACTTGCAGATGTGTATGCCGCGGTCGTTCACAATGTTTGTCTTGACCACCCGGTTGCCGCAGGCTTTCAATATTTCCGAGAGGCTGTGACCGAGGAGGATGTTGCGCAGGTGTCCCAGATGGAGAGGCTTGTTGGTGTTGGGCGATGAGTATTCTACCATCACCAGTGGACTCTGCTCATCCGCTTCCTTGATTCCGAAATTCGAGTCTTCGGCTATATGCTTGAGTACGGCGTTCCAGAAAGTAGGTTTGATCACGATGTTCAGGAATCCTTTTACAACATTGAAGCGCTCTACGGCAGGCTCATTTTCGGCAAGCCATTGGCCGATCTCCTGGCCTACTGCCTCGGGTGCTTTTCTGGCGGCCTTGACCCAAGGGAAGACCACAACGGTAAGGTTGCCTTCAAACTCTTTTTTTGTGGACTGGGGCACTATGTCTGTAGCCGGTGTGTCAATGCCGTACAGATCTTTTACGGCGTGGGATACGGCCTGTGATATTATATTGTCGATGGACATGGTTCTCTTTCGCTGGTTGAAAAATGTTGTATTAATCTAATCGCCGCAAATTTAGCTAAAAATCGGCACATAGGCAAGCCCCGCACCGGCAGGCTCTGATGGCTTGTGGTGCGGGGCTTGTAGGAGGTGTGTGCCAGCCGGCAATATATCATTCGGCAGTGGCCAGCGGAGCGGGTGTGTTGTAGACACGTGCACCGAGTTCCTGGTCGAGCATGTAGATACCCATGCCGTTGTCGCCGACAAGTGTCAGTTTGTCGATGTAGCCCTGAGCGGTTTCTTCTTCTTCAACCTGTTCGGAAACGAACCATTTGAGCTGGTCGCATGTAGCGTAGTCGTTCTCCGATGCAGCGAGGGCATAGAGGTTGTTGATCATGGCTGTAACTTTCTGCTCATGTGCGAGAGTGGCTGCGAAAGCGTCGATAGGACGATCCCATTCGGTGTCTACTCCGGCAATTGGAGCAAGACGCACGCGACCACCGCGGCGATTGATGTAGTTCATGAAAATCCGTGCATGATCCTGCTCCTCACGGAACTGGATGTAGAACCAATTGGCTATGCCGCTGAGGCCTTTTGCCTGGAAATTCATGCTCATGGAGAGGTATAGGTATGCCGACCAAAGTTCGGCGTTTATTTGCTCGTTAAGAGCGTTTTCTACTTTTTCGTTCAACATAATAAAACAGTTTTTTAGTACATCCGCGCATACATCACACGGATGATGCAAAGTTATCAAAACAGTATGAATTTGGCAAATAAAAATTGATCGCTTCCAGTCTATTAAACAGAAAATAATAGCACATTGCTCACAAAAACATTAAAAAAGTTTGTGATATTGCAATCGGATAGCTAACTTTGCACCACCTAAGCCCGGATGGCGGAATCGGTAGACGCGCTGGTCTCAAACACCAGTGGAGCAATCCATCTCGGTTCGAGCCCGAGTCCGGGTACTGATAATGGCTGTTAATCATCTGATTTTCAGTCATTATTTTTTTTCTCTTACCTAAATAAATTGTAGTCTTTAGCATTATGTCTGAGCACTCTCATCCGGTGGTTAAGATAGGCCGGGACTATTACTGCCAAGGTTAGTAGTTCGGATAAGGGAATGGCGAGCCACAGTCCATTGACACCAAGCGCAAATGGTAGCAGGATGAATCCCGGGATCATGAATACGATGCCTCTGAGCATCATATATATTATGGAGCGGATAGATTTCTCGCAACTTTGGTAGTAGCCTATGAATGTAATATTTAGAGCAAACGGTAATGCGCACAGTCCGAGTAGTGGAAGTCCCTTGGCTGCAATTCCATAGGCGGGTTCTGCGGAATCGAGGAATATGCCGGCCAGCAGTCCTGATCCAGTCCACATTCCTGCTGCTATCGCCGCTCCGCAGATTACTGCGGCCAGGAGTGCTATATTAAGAGCCTGTCTGACTCGTAGCGGCTGATTTGCACCATAGTTGTAGCTTATTATCGGCTGCGAAGACTGTGCCACGGCATTGCTTATGGAAAATACGAGAGGGAACAGATAGCATCCGATGCTGAATGCAGCTACGCCTGCTTCTCCGAGATAAGACTGGAATGTGTAGTTGCCTGTGACCATCATAACCCCCATAGCGAGTTCGGCGATGAATGTCGCGAAGCCGATCTTAGCCATATAGCCGGTGTTGCGGATTGACAGGCGCAGAGACTTGTATGAGAGACGTAGGCGGTAGAATTTCAGCTTGTCGGAAAAGAATATGAAGTAGGCGACAACCATAATTCCGGCCACGATGCAGGATATGGATGTGGCCATAGCAGCACCCTTTATGCCCATTCCAAGAGGGAACACCATATACCAGTCGAGGAATATGTTGAGTATAGCCGCGACTATCTGTACGCTCATGGCATAGCGCGGTGAGGCATCGAGGCGTATGAGCATCATTCCGGCGCACTGAAGATAGAAAAATACCAGACCCGGCAGAAGCCACAGCAAGTAGTCGGTTGCAAGTTCCTCAAGGGCCGGACTGCATCCGAGAATGTAAAGCAAAGGACGGGTAAATAGCAATGAACCAATGATGACTATACCGAATATAACCGCACCTGCTATATAGGCCTGGGTCATTATTATGCGTGCAGCCTTTGTGTTACCTTCGGCAAGGCGTATGCCTCCTATCACAGATGCACCGATTCCGAACATAAGTCCTATGCCGGCGCACAACAGGAACAGAGGGGCAACGATATTGATCGCTGCCAAAGCATCGCTGCCTACTCCGTGGCCCACGAACATGCCGTCGCATAGATTGAGCACTGAATTGAAGACAAGCCCGATGAGAGTAGGGAAAAACATGGCCCGGAATAGCCTGTTGATGTTTCCGTTTCCAAAATCAAGTCTGTCTCTTTCCATTTGGTTGTGAATTAAGAATGAGGTGCAAAGTTAGCCTAAAATTCTCTAATATATAAATCTGTATAGACAATGAGTAGATTTAAGTCACGTAATATAATGGATGCTTAAATACATGGTGTTTATAAAAAAATTGTCCTTTGCTCCTTTCAGCAAGGGGCGAAGGACTAAAGCCAAAAGGCATTTTGATGTGAATCTTCAGAAAGTTGCCGTTATAAGGAACAACTTGTATAAAGATTATATCATACTTACATTTAATGTCTACCCCTGTTTTAATCCTTGCATGACGCCGTCGCGGCGTGGGGTAGGATATGCCTTATGCTTAGTCCGAGAAAAGAAGATGTGTTGTAAATAATCAATCAGCCTAAGATAAGTCGACAGGGAGTATTTCTTAACCGATACAAAGGTACGACGAAAAACGCTTATATACAAACATTTTTCGTTAAAACTATGCTTTCCGTTGTCTTTTTGCCAATAAGAGTTAATTATAAGAATATCCTTGTGGCAGATACTATTATCAAAGCGTATATTCCGGCAAGAACATCATCGAGCATAACTCCCCAGCCGCCCTTGAAGCGTTCCATCTTGCGGCATCCGAGTGGTTTGAAAATATCGATCAGTCGAAACGACGCGAATCCAAGTACCGAGAGCCAGAATGTAGCCGTATGGTTTCCCGGAATAGCGCATGCGAGGCATGGAATCCATACGCCGATGAACTCGTCGATCACTACAGTGCGCGGGTCCGGACCCCAGTAGCGTTCCATGACGTTGGATGTCCATACACCTACCACCATGTTTAGTGCTATCAGTATGAGGGTGATCCACAGTAAGGTGGTTACGCTGACAGTCAGATAAAGCCCATACCATACAGCGAGTGCCAGAAGTGCAGCGTATGTGCCGGGAGCACCGGGTATGAATCCAGTGCCGAGTCCGGTGGATATTATCACGTGCAGCCAAGGTGCTTTGCCAAGAGGATGATTGTTGTTGTCGCTCATTGTTGTATTGTTTTATTAGTCTGTCTGCCTGGCCACACACAGCAGAGTGTCGGCATTGATATTAAGAAAACGGCATGTATATGCTTGTCCGTCTGCTTCTACTATTGGATTCTCTGTGTCATTTTCAGGTAGCTTTATTCCGGAAGCCAGTTCCAATCCTGCTTTTCCTGCAGCTTTATATACAGCTTCTTTCATAGTCCATGCTCGCAGCAGCGATTCAAGAGATGATCCATAGACCTGCAACTCAGTTTCTGATAGTACACGTGGAGCTACTCTCTGAAGCTGTGGGCGTAGAGTCTCCACGTCTATGCCTATTCTGCCACTGTCGGCTAACGCGATGGCTGCGTGGCCGATGCTGTGTGATATGGATATGATTCTGCCGTCGGAGAGTACCGGTGCTCCCTCCGGAGTGTGTCCTATCTCTGCATCCGGACTGATCATTGCATCGGCAAGTTGCCTTACGGCTAATGTCTCTCTTTGCCGGCGCGAAGTCTCCGGTATGAGGTCTATTGTGCGGTAGCCTATGGTTACGTCGGCCCACTTCTCAATTCTTTGCATGATCCATAGTGTTGAGTGTATGGGCGATATCCTGCTCCAAAGCCTTGAGTACAGGGTAAATGGAGTCGTAACTTGCAGGCAGTTTTCCTCCTGTATATGTCGCAGCCGCGCTTACTATCCAGTTTCGTCTGTCGGTGGATACGAATTGCACGGGAAAAGGATTTATATCTGAGGCTATAGTGAGATCGTGTTGAAATCCGGAAGGAGATGTAGCACTGACATGACGTACAGGCATTCCTCCGGTATTATCAGACATGCGTTGCATCGACCGTTGCCATGCGGCTGTAGCATCATCTTGTCCATGCGCAGGTGTCAGGGTATAGTATATGTCTATTCCGTAGGCTGGGTAGTGCTGTGTGATCCAATATATGCCGCCGTTGCGGCGTTCGATTTCCAATACCGGGTATGCATTTATCTCCATGACAAGGGGTATGCTGTCGGGAAGCGGTCTGTATTCCTTCGCGTACAACATAGGACGTGCGAAAGCTTCCCGGCGCGGAATCGCTGCGGTGTTGTCTCCATTGCTTCCGCATGCCCAGACGGTAAATATAGCAACAGATGCCAATAAGTATGCTATTAGCTCCGATGCGCGTGTCATCTGTCGTTTTCCTTGTTGCTGTTCTCCGTGTCTTCAGGCATTACCTTGACCCTTACGCTTGTGATGCGATGGTCGCTTATATCGAGGATCAGGAATCGGCAACGCCCGTAGACCAACGGTTCTTTATCTTTAGGGAAATCGCCCTTTATGGCCAGAAGCATGCCGGCAAGAGTCTCAGCGTCTTCAGTCACGGGTTCGAAAGCGTCTGCATCCACACCTGTGATGCGGAAAAAGTCGTTGAGCAGCGTACGCCCCTCGAAGATATAAGTGTCGTTAGGCAGGCGTTTGTAGGTCTGTTCCTCCTCGTCGTATTCGTCGTTTATGTCGCCGACGATTTCTTCAAGGACGTCCTCGAGAGTTACCACACCCTGTGTGCCGCCATACTCGTCCACGACTATTGCCATGTGTATTCGCCGGCGGCGGAAGTCTTCAAGCAGGTCGTCGATCATCCTTGACTCGGGCACGTAGTATGCCTCGCGTATGAGGGACTGCCAACTGAAGTCGTCAGGCAGATCTTTGCCGATGTATGGAAGCAGGTCGCGGCTGTATAGGATGCCTTTGATCGAGTCTTCTGTGTCTTCATAGACCGGAAGGCGTGCATATCCGCTGTTGACAACGGTTTCAAGCACTTCGGCGAATGTGGCAGTGTAGTCGATGTCGGTGAGATCGACACGGGGGGTCATGATCTGTGAGGCAGTTGTATTGCCGAAGTTGAGGATACCCTCGAGCATTTCTTTCTCGTCAGCGCCTTTTACGTCGGTGATCTCCAGGGCCTGCGACAGATCGTCTGTTGAGATATTGGGGTCTTCCTTGCTGACTATGCGGTTTACGATCGTAGTACTGCGCACGAGCATTCCGGACAGCGGCCTACAGGTTGCTACAATGAATCTTAGTCCGGGATAAGCCATGCGTGCCCAACCCACGGGATTGTGGTTGGCATATAGTTTTGGCAATATCTCGCCGAACAATAAGATAAGGAATGTGAGGATCACGGACTGGAGGATGAAGCTCAACACGGCACTCATGCCTGAGAATACAGGACCAAGAGCGAAGTTAAGCAGCACGACTATCGTGACATTCACAAGGTTATTGGCTATCAGTATTGTTGCCAGAAGCCTTTCGGGACGCGAGAGCATTCCAATGATAGAGCGTCCTCTCTCGCTTTCCTCCAATTTCTCGCATTGGGCCGGAGTGAGGGAGAAGTAGGCAATCTCGCTTCCAGACACGAAGCCGGATATACCAAGGAACAATATGGCTATGATTATGGCTGTTATGTTGCCTGCGCCAAATTCAATCGGGTTGACGCCTACCGAAAGCAGCATTGTACTTATTGTTTCCAGTACAGGCAAAGGATCTGTATCCAAAACTATAGATATTAGTTAGACAAGCTTTTTAGAAATAAGAAAGGAGCGCCGCCTGAGACGGTGCGGCGCTCCTGCAAAGTTAGCAATTATTTTTGACTTTCAAGAATTCCGGCCAGATAAGCGATTCCTTCCGATGCCCCCATAGGTATTACCTTCACAAAGTCGGGGACAGGTGCAGGTCTGGGATCAATATAGTAGACCGGAACGCCGTGTCTTACGTAATGTAGCAGGTTTGCGGCCGGATATACGGCCAAGGATGTGCCTACTATGACGAATATGTCTGCATCAGCGGCAAGTTCAGCGGCTGGCTCCATATTAGGTACGGCTTCCTGGAAAAAGACGATATGCGGACGTACCTTCTCGCCCTCGATCAGTGTGTCCGGGGTGGTGTCGAGCATCGGTGCGCTGAGGGTGAACAGCTTCTCCTCATTCCTGACGGATCGGACCTTCATCAGTTCGCCATGAAGATGAAGCACGTGGCTGCTGCCTGCGCGTTCGTGCAGGTCGTCTACGTTCTGGGTTATCACCCACACGTCGAAGTCACGCTCAAGTTCCGCTATGGCAAGATGTCCGGCATTGGGCATGGCTTTGATCAGATCGTGGCGACGTTTGTTGTAGAAATCATGCACAAGGGCCGGATTTCTTACGTATCCATCGTGGCTTGCTACTTCCATCACGGGATAGTTTTCCCAAAGACCGCCTGCATCGCGGAATGTGGATATGCCGCTTTCGGCGCTCATTCCGGCTCCGGTCGAGAATACGAGTTTCTTTTTCATTATCAGTTAAGTTTCAGACCTACGGTGCTTAGTATGCGCACTGGTATATCTGTGTTGTCGTTGCCGGGTGCAAACAACTCTGCTCCTACGCCTACGGCATAGACTGGCACAGGATTTCCGGAATGGTTTCCGGTGGTGAATCCGAGGCCGGCAATGTCGTTGAATGTCTTGAAGACGGCCATTGAGAGAGCGTCGAAGTTGGCGTAGAGAGTCTTTGTGTCTGCCGAGTTGCGCAGTTCGAATGTCTGATCGAATTTCTCCTTGAGCAGTTGTTCCTGACTTTCTTTCACCGGCAGGTGCGACCACAGGCCGAGATTTTCAGACAGGTATTCTTTCATATCGTCCCAAGTGAATGTGCGGCGCGAGCGGAGCAGAGCCTTGCAGAATTCGGCGAAGCCCTCTTTAGACACTTTCTGATAGTCCACATAGTTGAGGAACGCGTTGTAGCCTGTGAAGCTACATCCTACACTGAGACCGCCGGTCTCATGGTCGGCTGTCACTACAATCAGTGTCTCGTCCGGGTGATTGAGGTAGAAGTTATATGCGATCTCAAGTGATTCATCGAAGTTTATCACCTCTTTTACTATAGTGCCGCCATCGTTGGCATGTCCGGCGTGGTCTATGTTGCCGCCTTCAACCATCATGAAAAATTTGTCAGGCGATACGCGCATCAGGTGATCAAGGCATGCCTGTGTGTATTTAGGCAATGTCATAGCACCCTCGATCGAGTCGATGGTATAGCCTATGTTGTTGGGGCTGAGTGTATCGGGACTGAGGAGCAGGACCTTTTCTGATGTCACGTCTTTAAGGCCGTCAGTTCCGTAGACGATCTGTACGTTGTTCTGTGCGAATATGTCCTTGATGTCGGTGGGATTGCCGTTATTGTCCTTCAGCCCGCGCAGTCCTGCTCCAGCTATGAATTCGTAGCCGGAAGCTGCTGCCTGCTTTTCAATTTCGTAGAACATTCCGCGATATGGTACATGTGCGTAGAACGCTCCGGGGGTAGCGTCGTCGGGAGCGACCGATGTCACAAGGCCGATACCGTATCCGTCGGCTTTTAGGACTTCAGCCATCGATGTCACAGCCACGGAATCCGGTCCCATGCCGAGCATTCCATTTTTGGTCTTGTGTCCGGTAGCGAGTGCAGTGCCGGCTGCAGCAGAGTCGGTCACGGGAGATGAGAAACTGTAGGTGTATGCCAATGATGTTACAGGCATACGGTCCATGACGAGAGGACGCTTGTTGTTCCTTACCATACGCTCGTATGTCTTCGCGGCCATTACGTGAGCTGTGCCCATGCCGTCGCCGATGAAGTAGAATATGTAGCGTGGAGACTTGTCTGCTGCCTGTGATGTGGCAGTTGCGGCTATCAGAATGAGAGCAGCCAGAAGATTTCGCAATTTCATAACGGAGATATTTATTGATTGATTTATTTATGATCGGTCTATCATTTCTAAAAGAGGGTCTACGTAGCGACGGTCGTTGCACAATCGTGGTACTTTGCGCTGTCCGCCAAGCTTTCCGGTGGAAGCGAGCCATTGGTCGAAAAGACCTTCCGGAGCTACGGTTATGCTCAGACGGTCGAGGAATATGCTGTGAGCACGTTTGGCCTGGTAGTCGGAGTTTTCCTGTTGCAGACATTTGTCAAGCACATCGGCGAATGCCTCCGTGCCTTCGGCCGGCATTCGGGAGAATTCTATTATCCATTGATGACGTCCGTGGCTGTGGCCTGTGGTGTAGACTGGAGCTGCCGTGTAGTTGGCTACAGCAGCCCCCGTGCGGTGGCATGCTTCGGCAATCGCGGCATCGGCATTGTGGACCATCAGTTCTTCTCCGAAGGCATTTATGTAGTGGCGCGTACGACCGGCTATCACGATCTTGAGCGGATCAGTGCTTACTACTGTCACTGTATCGCCAAGTGGGTATCGCCATAGTCCGTTGCAAGAGGTGATCACCATAGCGTAAGTTTCGCCCGGCTTGACTGCCCATGCCGGTATTGCATCCGGAAATTCGGTAGTGCTGTCGGTGGGAGATATGAATTCATAGAATGCACCTCCGTCGAGGAGCAACTGCATCGACTTGTCGGATCTGTCGGTCTGATATGCAAAGAAGCCTTCGGAGGCGTTGTATGTCTCCATATAATGCATTCTCGACGGGTCGATTATTGCATCATACTGTTCTTTATAAGGGGCGAATGAGATTCCTCCGTGGAAGAATACTTCAAGGTTGGGCCATACCTCATGGATTTCAGATGCACCGGTGTGTTCGAGCACACCGCGCAATACTGTCAGAAACCATGATGGTACTCCGGATATGTTCGTGATGTCGCTTTTTCCGGATGCCTCTATCAGAGCCGGTAGTTTCTCCTGCCAGTCGGTGAGGAGGGCAACACGTTTGGATGGCACTCTGAACAGATTGGCGACAGGATTTATCGCGTCGATAAGGTTGGCTGACAGATCGCCTACGGTGACTCCTGACGGGACGTGTTTCAATTCGTTGGAGAAACTGCCGCCGAGAACGAACCCTTTTCCTGCGAACATCCTGCTCTCCGGGTACAGACTCAGATAGTGTGCCACTGAATCGCCGGCGCCTCTGTAATGGTTGAGTCGTAGCGAATCATCTGTCACCGGTATGTATTTGCTTTTGCCGTCCGACGTGCCGCTGCTCTGTGCGAACCGTCGTGTTACTCCTGGCCACAATACGTCTTTCTCGCCTGAGATCATGCGCATCACGAATGGTCTCACACGGTCATAACCGGCTACAGGGATCTTGCGTGCGAACTTCTCGTAGTCGGCTATTTTGTGTAATCCCGAAGCCTGTCCGAATTTGGTCTCTGAGCCACGCCGCAACAGATAGCCAAGCTGCTTACGCTGTATGTCCTCAGCCGAGCCGCACCAACTTTCGCAGGCCTTTACACGTCCTGCGAATATTTTTCTTGCTATGGGTGTGAGATTGATCACGGATTATCAGAAATGGAATATAACATCCAAAATTACTAATTATTAAAAAAATGTGCAAGTCGTGCCGCGAAGCTCCGACAGCATCTGCGCGCAACTCAGGCCTGTGAGCGGATGCCGCCATTCGGGGGCAAGTTCGATCATCGGTATGAGTACGAACTCCCTGAGGTGCATACGTGGATGTGGTAGCGTAAGCTCCTGAGTGTCCGATGTCAGGCTGTCTATGGCTATCAGATCGATATCCGTCTGTCTGTCGCGGTATGAGCCGTCGGCATTGCGGTGCGGCCCGTTGCATAATGTTTTCTCTATAGCGAGCAAACGCCTGAGCAGTGCTGATGGTTCGGGCTGCCTGTCGAATTCTATAGCAAGCCCTATGTTCAGATATTTGTTTTCGGAATTGTAGCCCCAGGCTTCGCTCTCCACTATGGTGCTCTTGGTTACAGTGGCATCTGGAAATGCATCAGCAATACAGGCGACTGCCCGGTTGATGTTGTACGGACGGTCGCCTGTATTGCTGCCTATGTTGACATAGGCTGTATGGTTAGGCATCAGAGTGAGCGGTTGACTTGCACTTCCTCGAAGCCTTCGATGATGTCTCCGATCTTTATGTCGTTGTATCCTGCGATTGAAATACCGCAGTCATAGCCCGACACTACTTCCTTGACATCGTCTTTGAAGCGTTTGAGAGATCCGAGTTCGCCGGTATATCGTACGATACCCTCCCTGATCAGGCGCACTTTGCAAGAACGTTTGATCTTGCCTTCGCGGATTATTGCTCCGGCTATCGTACCGACCTTGGATATGTGGTATACTTCAAGCACTTCTGCTGTACCGGTGACTTCTTCCTTTATCTCCGGTGCAAGCATACCTTCCATAGCGCTCTTGACTTCCTCGATGGCCTGGTAGATCACTGAGTAGAGGCGGATATCCACGCCGTCGCGTTCGGCGATCCGTCGGGCGGCCTGCGACGGGCGCACCTGGAAGCCAACGATGATGGCGTCTGATGCGGCTGCCAGTGTGACGTCGCTCTCGGAGATTTCGCCCACGGCTTTGTGCAGCACGTTCACCTGGATTTCTTCGGTGGAGAGTTTTATCAGCGAGTCGCTCAGAGCCTCGATAGAGCCGTCCACGTCGCCTTTGACGATAATGTTCAGTTCCTGGAAGTTTCCGATGGCACGGCGGCGGCCAATGTCTTCGAGTGTGAGTGTCTTGAATGTGCGCAGACCCTGTTCGCGTTGCAGTTGCTCGCGCTTGGATGCTATCTCACGGGCTTCCTGCTCGGTGTCCATCACGTTGAATGTATCACCTGCTGTGGGTGCGCCGTTGAGACCGAGGATAAGAGCCGGTGTGGCCGGACCTGCTTCCTTGATGCGCTGGTTGCGTTCGTTGAACATGGCCTTGACCTTACCGAAATGGTTTCCGGCAAGTATGATGTCGCCGGTGCGGAGTGTTCCGTTCTGCACGAGGACGGTTGCCACATAGCCGCGGCCCTTGTCGAGCGATGATTCGATGATGCTACCTGTGGCCTTTCGGTTGGGATTAGCTTTGAGGTCGAGCATTTCGGCTTCAAGCAGCACTTTCTCCATGAGTTCGGGGACACCGAGGCCTTTCTTGGCCGAAATGTCCTGCGACTGGTATTTTCCACCCCATTCTTCTACCAGATAGTTCATGGCGGCAAGTTCTTCCTTTATCTTGTCGGGATTTGCGTGGGGTTTATCTATCTTGTTGATGGCAAATACAATCGGAACTCCTGCGGCCGATGCGTGGTTGATGGCTTCGACTGTCTGTGGCATCACTGCGTCGTCGGCAGCTACGATGATGATACAGAGGTCGGTGACTTTGGCTCCACGTGCGCGCATCGCGGTGAATGCCTCGTGGCCCGGGGTATCAAGGAATGTGATATGGCGTCCGTCGTTGAGTTTCACGTTGTATGCACCGATGTGCTGTGTGATACCGCCGGCTTCTCCTGCTATCACGTTGGCTTTGCGGATGTAGTCGAGCAAAGAGGTCTTACCGTGGTCGACGTGACCCATCACGGTTACGATCGGCGGACGGCTCTGGAGATCTTCTTCGTTGTCTTCTTCCTGATGGATGGCGTCGGCTACCTCTGCGGATACATATTCTGTCTCGAAGCCGAATTCCTCGGCTACGATGTTGATTGTCTCTGCGTCGAGACGTTGGTTGATGGATACCATCACGCCGATGTTCATACATGTGGCTATGACATTGTTGACAGGTATGTCCATCATCGTGGCAAGGTCGTTGGCCGTCACAAACTCGGTGAGTTTCAGCACACGGCTTTCTGCCTGTTCCATTTCAGCGGCCTCACGCTCTCTGCTGGCTATGGCCTCGCGTTTTTCCTTACGCCACTTCGCGCCTTTTTTCAGACCTTTGTCCTTGTTGGTAAGACGGGCAAGTGTTTCCTTAACCTGCTTCTGTACATCTTCTTCGTTGACTTCTGTATGTACAGGGCGTTTGTTGCGCTGGTTGTCTTTTCCGCCGCCTTTTCCTCCTCGGCGATTATTGTTGTCGTTACCACCGTTGTTGCCACCGTCGCGGCGTGGCTGCGAGGATGTCTGCTGTGCGGTTTTCTCAATGTCGATCTTCTCTTTTCCAGAGATGCGCTTGCGCTTCTTGCGATCACCCTGGGCAGTTCCTGCTGCTCCGGCGCGCTCGTTGCGACGTTCCTCCTTGCTCTTTTTCTTCGGGCGGGTGCTCTGGTTGATGGCATCGAGGTCTATCTTACCGACTACAGTAAGGGTTGTGCCCGACGAAGGAAGTGCTGTGCGGAACACTCCGTCGTTTTCGTTGCTTTCTTCGGACTTGGGCGTCTCTATGGCAGGGGTGGTCTCCTGTTTGGGAGTTTCTTTCTCTACGGCAGGTGCAGCAGCGGGTGCTGGTGTCTCCACCGTGGTGTCTTCTTTCTTTTTTTCCACTTCGGGAATTTTGACTTCTATTGCTTCAGGCTCTTTTTCTTTGACAGGCTCGACCGGAGTCTGCTTGGTCTCCTTTATCTCGATCTTTACGACAACAGGTTCGGGTGCGGATTCAGGGGCTGGAGTTGCAGGGACAACTACAGGTTTTTCAGCGGCGGGAGCTTCAGGAGTCTTGACCGGTGCAGGTTCGGCTTTAACTTCATTAGCTGAGGTTTCTGCTACCTGCTTTTCTTCCGGAGTCTCGTTGAGTTTCAGCGCTGATTTAGGATTTCCGTGTTTGTCAAGTTCTATCTTTCCGACAAATTTGGGCTTGTTCCGCACCGGGAGTCCGTCTTCTCCGGTCTGGACAGTGGCAGCCTCCGCTTTCGGCGATTCTTTCGGACGGTTTTTCTGACGTTCTGTTGTTAGGCTGTCTGATTTTTGCTTGATAACCTTGTCCTTGGAGAATTCGCTCATCAGCAGTTGCACGACATCGTCCTCAATGCGTGTATTGGGGTTTTCGTCCACTGATATGTTTTTACTGCGCAAGAAGTCGATCACCGTGGGGAGTGCCACGTTGAGATCCTTGGCTACTTTGCTGATTTTCGTTTTCGGCATATAGTGTGTTTCGATTGTTCGCTAAATATGTTTGTGAGGGAGAGATGGAGAGGGTGCGGGACGGGGATTATTCGGCGTCTTCGAATTCGGCGCGGAGCACGTTGATCACGTTGTCGATTGTGTCTTCCTCGAGGTCGCTTTTCTCGATCAGGGTCTGGCGAGGGGTATTGAGCACGCTCTTTGCTGTCATGCAGCCGATATTCTTGAGTGTGTCTATTACCCAACCGTCGATCTCGTCCTTGAATTCGTCGAGATAAATGTCTTCCTCGAATGTCTCCTCGGTGTCGCGGTATACGTCGATCACATATCCTGTCAGCATTGATGCCAGTTTGATGTTCAAACCGTTCTTACCGATGGCCAAGGACACTTCTTCGGGGCGGAGGAATACTTCCGCTTTTTTGTTTTCTGTGTCAAGGCGGATAGAGGATATTTTTGCGGGCGACAGCGCACGCTGGATGAACAGTTGCGGATTGTTCGTGTAGTTTATGACGTCGATGTTCTCGTTGCGCAATTCGCGTACTATGCCGTGTATGCGTGAACCTTTGACTCCCACACATGCACCTACCGGGTCAATGCGGTCGTCGTAGCTTTCCACTGCTATCTTTGCGCGCTCTCCCGGGATGCGGGCCACTGCGCGGATGCTGATGAGGCCGTCGTGTATCTCAGGCACTTCAAGTTCGAAAAGGCGGCGCAGGAACTGCTCGTTGGTGCGCGATACAGTGATCTTGGGATTGTTGTTCTTGTTGTCTACATTAGCGATCACGGCGCGTACGGTCTCGCCCTTGCGGAAGAAGTCGCCGGGTATGGACTCGCTCTTTGGCAGGAGAAGTTCGTTCTTGTCGTCGTCGAGCAGGAGAGTTTCCTTGGACCATGTCTGGTATACTTCGCCTGTCACGAGGTCTCCTTCAAGCTCTTTGAACTTGTTGTATATGGCTTCTTTCTGCAGATCGAGGATCTTTGACTGGAGGGTCTGGCGTAGGTTGAGGATAGCGCGGCGGCCGAAGTCGGCGAATATTATTTCCTTGGTGTGCTCCTCGCCTACTTCGGCATAAGGATCGTCGTCGGCCTGGGCGTCGGACAGTGAGATCTGCAGGTTGGGGTTTTCTACTTCGCCGTCGGGGACAACTGTCAGATTCTGGAATATCTGCACGTCTCCCTTATCGGGGTTGAGGATAACGTCAAGATTCTCGTCAGTGCCGAACATCTTGGCAAGGACGTTTCTGAACGATTCCTCGAGTACGGAAATCATCGTGGTCTTGTCGATATTTTTCAATTCCTTGAACTCGGCGAATTGTTCGACCATATTGGGGGTTTCCTCTTTCTTTGCCATTTGTTTGTGGTATTGAGTACGTCTTTATTTTTTTGTTTTCTTGTTTTCTACTTGAAGTCGATGGCGTATGTCACAGACTTGCAGTCGTCGATGGCGAATTCTTCGGGGATCTGCTTTTCTACCGGGCGTTTCTGTCCGGGTTCTTTTACTTTTACAGATGTCTCGATGGTGAACCGACGGTCTATTGTGTTGATCTCGACAAGCCGTCCGGATAGCTTGCGTCCGTCGCGCGTGAGCACGTTGACGTTGTTGCCTATGTTCTTGACATATTGCTCTATCACCTTGAATGGTGTGGTGAGCCCTACTGAGCCAACTTCAAGCTCGTAATCTTCTTTTTCCGGGTCTACAGCCTCGCGTATGGCGTGCGAGAGGCTGACACATTGGTCTATGTCGACACCATCGGCGGAGTCGATCTCCACCACAACGCGGTTGTCGGCACTTACGCTTACATCCACGAGAAACAACTCAGTCCCTTCTATAGCTGCATTGGCTGCGTCTGTGATCTGTTGTTTGTCTATCATATTTCTTATCAGTAGGTATTCTAACAAAATCGGAGGAAGCTCTTGCCCCCTCCGACGTAGAAGTCTCCTGCAAAGATACAACATTTTGTCGCCCTTTGCAAGTTTTCACATTATAATGTGGCTTTAGATTGCTGTTATATTATTAATAAATAATTAAATTAAACAAAATTTAACTATTGTGCGGTCTAAAAGTAGAAATTTACGCTTTTGGGATAGTAGAGCATACCGGAGCCTACTTCCTGTGCGATGTTTGAACCTAACGAGTTGGCTACTATCGCAAGAGCGAAGCGCAATGCCGCGGATGGTCCGTTGGCAGTGATCAGGTTTTCGAGAGTCACTACGGGGACGTCGCGCATTACTGCATTCCGGCATTGGCTTTCAAATCCGGGATAGCATGTGGCTTCTTTGCCGTCGAGAATTCCGAGTGGAGCAAGCACCACGGCAGGCGCTGCGCAAATGGCTGCCACTTTTCCTTTAGCGGCGTGTATCTTCAGCAGATCGCACAATGGTTCGAATGCAGCCAGATTAGATGCTCCCGGCATGCCTCCGGGGATTATAAGCCATTCAGTGTCAGAGAAATCTGCTTCCTTGAATGTCAGGTCTGCCGTGACTTTGATGCCATGTGCACCTGAAACTTCTTTGGTTGATGTGATGGATACTGTCTTTATATCCATGCCTGCACGACGCATTACGTCTACTACGGTCAAGGCTTCTATTTCTTCAAAGCCTTCGGCGAGAAAAATAAAAGAATGATGTTTCATAGAGCGACTGTTGAGTTTGGTAAAGTTGTTAAGGGGTGGTTCTTATATCGGGTGAATTTATTGATTTTTGTTTGGTATAGCATCGTTGTCCGCCTGTAGTAGATGTGATGGACGTGGGTGAATATTTGTTATGGTAGGTGGAAACTGTAGATGCCTCCCAACGCTCAAAACAACTTGCGGGCCTAAAAGGTTCGCCAAATGTATGTATTAATTTTCACTTTTCCAAGAGAAAGTCTATAATAGTTTCACTATGCGCAAAGAAATAGCGCATCTGCTGTCGTTCTGAAGTCGATGCGCTGTTTTATATGAAAAATATTTTCTTGGATTATTGGTTGTGGAAGCTCTGGATATGGCGTTCTTTCTTTTCGTCGAGTATTTCCGATATAGCAAGCAGGATTCCGCTTTCCTCCACATCGCCGAACTCATCGTTGATGGCTGTACCGAACATCTTCATTGTCGGCGATAGATTCATGTAGGCATTGACCAACGGCGGGATGTTGAATCCGAGGCTTCGCACCTCACTGTTCAGTATGCGGTAGTCTTCCTTGAAATTGTTTCCTGTGAACAGATTTTTCATAGCCTCGAGATCGCTATGGGTGTCGAGGGCCTTAATCGGACGTACGAGGTTGTCGGGATCGGGGAAGTGCTTGTTGAGGAAATAGAGTATCATGTTGCGTCCGTGCGATGAATAGCTTGGATACATTGTAACCTTTCCGAACAGGTATTTTATTTCAGGATGTACAACAATGAGCGCACCAAGACCGTCCCAAAGGTTGTCGAGTACGAAAAGCGCTTTAGCGCCTGCTTTCGACGACTGATATTCGGGACGTACGAAAGAGCGACCGAGCTCGAGCGTGTAGGGAAGATAGTCGCTGATGAATCTGTCGGAAAATCTGAACATGTGGCTTGTGGCTATACGCGGACGCCCTTGTTCGTCGACGTGGATGTCTTTGCCGGCTATGAACCTATAGCCTCCGAGTATCATTTTCTCCTCAGGATCCCAGACTATCAACTGGCTGCATGGAGGATTCATGATGTCGAATTCGTCGATGTCGCAATCTTTGCCTGTGCCGCCGCCTGCCATGCGGAAAGATATTTCGCGCAGACGCCCGATCTCGCGCATCACGTTGGGGGCGTTGTGCGCGTTCACGACGTATATGTCTTTCCCACCCTTGTTCGACGTGCGCAGGAAGCGCTCCGGTGTCAGTTCCGCTTCGAGCAGCGAAGTTTCTACAGGGTCTATTATATTCTCTGTCATGGATATGCGGGGTTGATTGTATGCTGTGGTGTTGAAATATTTTTTATATCTGTTTGACGGATGTCTGCGTGTCGAGCAGCGAATAGACTGTTTTCTTTATCCGCTCGCTCTCGGCTGTTATGTCGGCCGATAGCGATTTATGGCTTATAGGAGTTCCGAAGCAGACACCTAAGCGTTTTCCTCTTGACCTGAATATCTCGCGCGGAAGGAGCACCATCTCTAAATTGAACTTGATTCCAAGTCTTTTTCTCCAGCGCGCAAAATTATAAAAAAATTCTGAATTCCGGCCATTGAAGTGCAGCGGCACTATGTCGCGGCCATACTGGCGGGCTTTGGCGACAAACATTTTTTTCCATTCGAGATCGCATACCTTGCCATCTTTTCCCTTGCGGGAGCAGAGTCCTGCCGGGAAGATCACTACAGGGCAGTCCGACTCCATAGCCATGTCGACGGCCATTTTGGCGTCACGGCTCTGGCGTCCATGTTTGTTGATGGGGACAAATACTCCACTCAGAGGTTCGACTGCCATCAGCAGGTCGTTGACTATAAAGTAAATATTGCCTGAGTAGTGTCTGGAGAGTACGTCTATCAGAGTGATTCCGTCCAATGCGCCAAGCGGATGGTTGCTCACCAGAATCACCTTGCGATGGGTGGGATCGGGAAGTGGTCCGCAGATATCTACGCTCACGTCAAGATCGCTGAGCACTCCTGCGCAGAAGTCGGCGTCGCGTCGTCCGTGGTTGTGCTCGAGCAGGTAGTTCAGGCCATCCTGATGTATCAACCGTTCGAGAGAGCGCACAACAAACCGTGGCATGTACTTGCGTACTCCCGGCGCCCGCTGTCTCAATACGGCGTCGAGGTCGATCCTGATTGGCGTGTCAGCTATATTCTCCATTGCGGATGCAAAATTAGCGAAAATTCCTTTTTTTTTACTAAGTTTGCACGAAAATTGCGCTATGCCATTTCAGGCAGGCCACAGCATTATAAATAAAGTCAGCATATCTTATGTCTATAATTTGTCCCGGTAAGAAAATCGCGATCTGCAGCGATCACGCAGGTTATGGGTTGAAGTCTATCATCGAAGGTTATCTCGAATCACAGGAGATAGCATACGAGGATTTCGGAACGTATGGCACAGAAAGCTGTGACTATCCGGACTATGCCCATCCGGCAGCCGTGGCTGTTGAGGAGGGACGATGCTATCCGGGCATAGCTATGTGCGGTACGGGCAATGGCATAGCCATGACCCTCAACAAGCATCAGGGTATACGGGCTGCGCTGTGCTGGAATGTGGATATCGCACGTCTGGCCCGAGAACACAACGATGCCAATGTGCTTGTGTTGCCTGCACGGTTCATAGATCCTGCCGATGCCCTTGCCATTGTGGATGTGTTCCTCTCCACTCCGTTCGACGGCGGCCGCCACGAACGTCGCATCGCCAAGATACCCGTGGCAGGCGAATAGTCCTCCGAATTTGCCGATATGGAATATTTTCTGTAGTTTTGCGATAAAATATTGGCATATATGGAGAAAACCATCTTATTATCGCGAATACACGAACTACAGACAGATGACACACGTTGCTCCCGGATGGGCGAGGACTATCTTTACATTGACGTCGCCGAGGACGGGGAGATGGTGCGTACGCTTGAAGCTCCGGTGCGCTTCTATGGGTTCACGCTTTTTCTGTGCCGTTCGGGTCATGCCTCCATTGAAATAAATCTTGAGCGTTATGAGATAGTCGCCAATTCGCTTTTGGTTGTAGATCCATCGACCTTGATCCGTATATGTTCAATTGACAATGTAAGGGGAGAGATACTATTCATATCCGCACCATTTCTACGCGACATCAACTTCGATCTCCAGGCTCTGCATCAGACTATGGTGATAAAGGAGAAGCCGTCGCCTATGCTTGCCCTTTTGGATCAGGAAGTGGAATGTATGAGTGCGTTTCTGCGCATGATGGATGCTAATGCTCGGGGCAACAGTTCCTCGTCGCCATTGTCCAAGAACATAGCGCGTTCGCTTGTGTCTGCAACCTTGTACCAGATAATGCTGTTTGTCCAGAACCATCGCGAGAATGAGAAAGACACGGCCTCGGCAGGTGCGCCGGTGATGAGCTCAAGGCGATTGGGCTATGTGCATGAGTTCGGCAGGCTGGTGCAGAAGTACTACCGGCGGGAAAGGTCGGTCACATTCTATGCCTCCAAACTGTTCATTTCTCCCAAGTATCTATCGCTCCTTGTCAAGGAGGCCACAGGCAGGAGTGCTGTGTCATGGATCGATGAGTACGTGATTATGGAAGCAAAGAACATGCTGCGGTTCTCCGGTCGCAATATCCAGCAGATAACCTACGACCTTAACTTCCCAAACCAGTCGTCTTTCGGCAAATATTTCAAGCATCTGACAGGCATGTCGCCCACACAGTATCAGAAATCCTGATCAGGAAAGTCTACCATAGTTTCCATCTCCTCATTCTGAATCTGTCGAGCTTTTTTTGCCGTACATCCAGATCGGAGTTACTTTTTTCAAGTTTTCTGCATAGAGTGGTGTATTCCGACTGTCGCATTCCGGCAGTTTTACGCTTTTTACTGATGTCGGAGTCATATGATGATCTGAGGCTGTCTATTTTATCTTTCAATATGCTTTTTTCTAAGAACAGCCTTTGACGTTGTGCGGAAATGTTGCTGTTGTTTTTGCTCTTGATATTCTGAAGTTGCTGTTCGTATTCGAATTTTGTTTTGGTTATACTGTCTTGTATGCTATGTTCGAATATCCGGAATTCTTTGCGCAGGGCATCAAGATATTTGGTATATGAATCCATGACAAACGGCTTATCTTGAAGACTCAATGGCTTCTATTATACGTTCTATATTGCGCGATATATATGGCAGATCGGCTTCATTAAGAGAGTCTATCAATCGGCCTACAGCTGCGTTGTTGGCTTCACAGAAATTACTCTCATAAGTGCTTGCGACCTGTATGGATAGCCCTGATTCGCGTAATCCGCGTACTCGATAGTTATAAGCCTGCAGACGTTCCGACAGGTCGTTTTGAAGCTGAATTATGAAATTGCGCAGCTCCTCAAGGGCTGACAACTGTAGTTCCAAGTCCTGCATAATTTCCTATTTTGTTCTGTTGTTTAATATATTATATGCTATATACTGACGTTCATTCTGGGGTTGTCCATCGGAGTCTTTTTTTGCTTTCATGAGTAATAGGTTATCTAACCTATCTGACAGTTGCTGCACCTTTTCTGATGCTTTTCTGAAAGACTCCGCTTTGGTGCTAATCTGCCCCTGATCAATAGCGTTGCTTAATTTAGAAATTATATTTCTTATCCAAGGCAACTCCCTGTTTTCTATGGATTCATATATCTGCCGCAGCGTGTTCATATTACGGTTGCAGATGTTTTCGCTGTAAGAGTCTGCAATCTGGATTGCCACGCCTGACGCAACAAGGTTGTCGATACGGCATTTGTAAGCCTGCATGCTGTCGTGCAACGATGAAGCAAGCTCATATGCCGATGAATATAATTCGCAGGCTGCGTGCAATTGCAATTGTAGGTCCTGGGCCATTATCGTCTGTTGGAGGATGTCGCGAAAGTAATTACTACCCAGCCAAAAAGTATGGCGAATGCAAGGTAGAGAGCAAAAGGGATGATGCAGATCACCACGATCCATTGTATGACTCGCCAGATAATGAAGTTGTTAATCGAACGATTTGTTTTCCGCAGTTTTGCTGCGTTGTCTTTGAGTCTGGACTCTATATTGGAAATATCTGCATTGTATTTTGCAATCTCGCGTTCTACATAATTGCATTCCATATCATGACTTCTGGAGAGAGAGTCAAGTTCGTTTCGAAGATTATCTATATCGTTATGCAACGACTGAGTCTCATTATGAAGTATGTTGTTGCTGTCATTGTCGATCTTCTTCACTTGCATGTCGAAGGCAGCCGCCTGCTCCTTATGCCTGTTGATAAGTTCGATATCGGGTGTCGGCAATTGTATGCCTGCCGCCGCAATGATTTCGTTTATGTCGCACGTTTTCATGAATGCCCTATTTGGTAAACCTTAAATTTGCTGATGGCTGAGTTTCCTTGTATTTTTATATTGGCAATGAAGTCTGTTGCCGGACTCAGGCGCATTCGGTCAGGATCGCTTGCCGAGTTGAAGATCCTATATCCCTCGCCTCCGCGAAGTTCGATTTTTATATCAAATTCACTGAGCATCTGGTGTGGATCGAATATCTGTGTGAATCCATGATACGAGGGGGAATATACAAAGCAGTGTATTCCGTAGGATGGTCCGTCGCGCAGGATGGTCTGAAGTTGCTGCGATGATTCTGTGGGTGCATATCCGCTCTTGCGCAGTGGACGGATATTATAGATGTCGTTAAGGTATAATACAATCCTTGATCCCGGCTTGTTGTTGTCTTTGCGTATCTGTAGTTCTGCGGCTATTTCTTTTATAATGTTTGATATGGCAGAGTCTTGTTCATATACGGAGACATTTTTATGTCTGTCAGCCATTGCCTGACATGTTCCGTACCAGTCAGAGTCAACATTTGTCTTGTCGCAGATCCATATTTTAGCGTCATCGGTCGATTGATCCAGTATCTGCTGTGCAGAATGTATGATAAGCGATATGGCTGAGGATTCATCAGATCCCACAATCAGCACATTTGATTCGTTTTGCCTGCGTAGCCGGAATGATATGTGACTCTCGCTCAGGGCTACCGGTTCGCCTACAAAAATAGTACATAACCGCTCGTTCGCAACCATGAAATTCTGCAAATCCGGGTTGTCCGATATGTGAGCTTCTGCGCTGCCGTTGTATAGGAAACGCTTGTATGGGGCGAGATTTGCGCCATATCGGCGGATGGCTTTTTCTTTGATGATATTAATGAGCTTCTGTAGATTTTCAGAGCTTACAAAAGCAGTCTGGAATTTTACGTTGCCCTCTGTCAGACCGGCGAGTGTATTGTATACTGCCTGTCCGGGACGCGTCAGACCGGTGTATGGCATGTAGTTGCCGCTGCCGAGCAGCTTGTCGCAGTCGTGCTGCGTATTCAGGCGCATTGCGATTCTCAGTCCTATGCTGCCGAGAGTAGCAGGCCTGAGTTCCACTCCTCCTAAACTTTGGGTAGATAATATAAGGTTGATTCCAAAGCTGCGTCCACGGCGTCCTATGTCATCCAGACACCCGGCCACGAAATTTGCAGTTCGTGTATCTCCATCCAATAGACGTTGGAATTCGTCTATTACAACGAGCAGACGCGGCATCTTGTCGGTCGAGCGGCGGTTGTACTCCTGGATATTCACCGCGCCGGTCTTTTTGAAAAGTTCTCCTCTCCGTTCGATCTCTGTATTTATAAACTCGAATACAGAGCATCCGAATTCCCGCTCGCTCTGAACGGACAGAACCCTTGCGTGTGGCAGATTCTCGTAGGCTTTGAATTCAGTACCTTCCTTATAGTCGAGCAGGATGAACTGTACTTCTTCTGGTGAGTACATCCAGGCTGTATGGCATAAAATGTTATGAATCAGTACGGTTTTGCCTGATCCCGGCACACCTCCTATCATACAATGGTATGGGCAGGTAGATTCGCCGTCGTTTACCGAGAGAGAGAAGTATTGCAGTTCTGTTGCATTCTGCATTCCTACCGGTACTTTTATACCATCTGATGCATCTGATTGCCAGAACAGATCTTCTGTCATGCGATGTAGTAGATCTACTGTTGCATTAGATACAGTGGCGGCGGATTTGTTTATTTTGTCGACAGCTTCATTGAATCGTGTCTTAATGGAATTTCTGCCGAGGATTAGATTAAAGGACTGCAAGATCTTTTCACCTTCGATATTTGATATGTATCCTCTTGGATTTTCGTTGTTTCTACGCAGTATAGTTATATTTGTTGTAGTGGATAGCAGGCGCATCGGATTGTATACGCCTTTGTTTTTCCATTCAGTAGTGGCATCCATATTCAGCAAAGTGAATATACCTGCCTGCGGACCACTTGCGGCTATCTTTTCAATCATCTCGCAGATATCGTCAGATAATCCGTTAGGGAAGTCGGAGATGATGACAAAGTGGAATGGCACAGCCATATCCTTGTTGTCTTTATTGTACTCTACAAGCGTTTTGTCAATGTATTTTTTCCCTAATACACGCTGTATCACATATGGAATATTACTGCATATTTTTTGCAGGGCGCGTTTGAGTTCGTCTGGTTCTGTCAGTATGTTTTCACCTTTGATTTTACTGTTAAGCGCGCTTAACGCCATCAAATTTCGTCCCATTCCTGTGCCGTCATACAGAGTGAATCTGCATTGTCCTGCGGGAAGCGACAATCCGATTCTCATAGCCAGTTTCTGAAGTGTTTCATGGCAGTTATGCCGGTCTTGTTCGGATGTGGCTACAAAGCATAGGCCTTTTGTCTTCTGTAAGGGTATTATTGCTGGAAGAAGACGCTTTGTTGGGCTCTGAAGTGTTCCTATGCACAATCCGTCATCAAAAATAGACCCGGATAGAGGTATGCTTTCATCATTGAAATTCCAGGTATTTGATATTGACTCGGAGATTTCGTTAGATTTGTAAAACTCGTGAGTCCTGGTATTAGTGGCAGTTTCAGGCATTGGTAAGGGGGATTGTCCGGTGTGCGAGTTTTGTCGGTAACTTTCGACCGCTCGACCGAAGGTTATGTCTGCAAATTTAGCTAAAACTCAGCAGATTACCCCCCCCATTTGTTAAAATAGGTTAACTATGAGAGCATATTACATTTATTCGTAATTTGTCAGGGTAGCTTTCAGAGACTCCACTATCATTGCTTTTAGTTCCGGTGGAGAGATCACGGTGACAGATGGTCCGAAAGAAAGCAGTTCGCGCACGAAGTCAGGCGTGATGCGCATACGGTAGTGGAAGTCGGAGAATGTATCGTGAAGCATTTCCTGCTGTGAATGGTGAAGTGGCAGTGTGCGCAGGTATTTGGCTTGGCGCAGGTCGGCACGTATGACAATGTTGTGTACCTCCCCCTGCGAGAATATTATGCCGAAAGCGTCGCGGGAGAATGATTCGGGATCGAAGTCTGCGGGCAGGCTGAAGTTTTCGGTTGTGAGGTTCACAGCGGCCATTCGGTCGAGTGCATATGTCTTTATCTTCCCGTCGCGCACATTCAGTCCGGTGATATACCACCGTTGCCGGAATATCTTCAGGAAATAAGGCTCGAGAACGATACCGTGTGTAGTCTGTGACCTGTAATACGGGCTGTAGTCGAACTTTATACGCACGTTGCGGCGTAAGGATTCCACCACTTTGTCGAGGTGCAGCCTTGCCGATGGTATCTGCTCGAGGAATATCCGGCCTGATATATCGCGCGAGGCTGTAAGCATATTGGAGATGGATGTTGAGTTGAGCACCCAGTTGGTCACAGAACTGTCGTATTCGTCATTCTCCTCTATGTAGTATTCGAATGTCGAAGTGTCACACATCACGGTTATATCGAATACCTGCTGTATGCCCTCGCGGTAGTTGAAGAATGAACGGCGAGCCAATGGCCGGCCTCCGGAGAAAGGGGCCTGGATCCAGAGTCGGTTGAGTTCGCTGCGTGTGATGCGGCCGTGACGCCGGATAGTATCTACAAGCCAGATGTATCGGCTGAAGAGGTCTTTTGACATGGCTTATGGTTGATTGACAGAAGGTATAGTCCCAGACAGGTGACGGCGGCGTTGATCAGAAGCAGTTCGAATCCGGTATGGTAGCCGAACATGTGCGACAGACACCACTGCACACCCCATGCCACGAACGGAGCGGCGAGGCATACGGCGGGGACAAGACGGTCGCGTACCGGCCGACGGTTGCTCAGGCCGAATACAAACAGGCCGAGGATCGGGCCGTAGGTGTATGAGGCGAGTGTATATACAGCGCTTATCGCATCCTGATCGCTGAGGTAATAGAAACCGATGATTACCGCACCCATGATGGCCGACATGGCTATGTGTACAAGTTTGCGCGTGTGGGTGAGCTTGTTTTCAGAGTGTTTGCGGTGAGCATCGAGAATATCTACGGTGAATGAGGTTGTCAGTGAAGTCAGTGCCGATCCTGCGGCGGAGTAGGCGGCGGATACGAGTCCGAGGACGAACAGTATACCTACGGCGATAGGCATCGAAGGGTGGGTGGCGACAAGTCCGAAGATCTCGTCGGTCTTATGTGGGATCGCTATGCCCTTGCGCTCCATGAATATCACCATCAGAGTGCCAAGTAGCAGGAATAGTGCGATCACGAAGAATTGCACTACGGCCGAGACAAGCATGTTCTTGCGGCACTGGCGCGGGTCGCGGCAAGCCAGATTGCGCTGCATCATGTCCTGATCGAGTCCGTTGGTCGCGATGGCCATGAACACGCCGGCGATAAATTGCTTCCAGAAATATGATGCGCTGCGCACATCGTCGAAAAAGAACATTTTCGATGTATGGTGCTCGCCGATTGCCGTAACCATACCTTTGGCGGACATTCCCAAGTTTTGTGCCACGAACCATATGCACAGGATCACGGACATTATCAGACAAAAGCTTTTGATTGCGTCTGTCCATATCAGTGTCTTTACTCCTCCGCGCATGGTGTATAGCCATATCAGGGCTATAGTCACTATTACGTTGAATGTGAACGGTATGCCGAGCGGACTGAATACCAGAAGCTGCAGCACAGCGCAGACTACGAAGAACCGGACGGCCGCACCGAGCATCTTGGACAGGAAGAAGAACCACGCACCGGTGCGGTAAGTGCCGCGTCCGAAACGTTCTTCAAGATAGCCGTAGATGGATATGAGGTTGCGCCGGTAGAAAAGCGGCACGAGTATGAAAGCTATGGCCGCGTAGCCCACGATGAATCCGAGGACCATCTGAAGGTAGGCATAGCCGTTGTTGACCACCATTCCGGGTACAGATATGAATGTGACTCCTGATATTGAAGCGCCGATCATGGCGAATGATACGAGTGCCCAATGGGAGTTGCGTCCGCCGGTGAAGAATGTGGAATTGTCTGCTTTGCCCCGGGATGCAAAGTAGGACATGAGCATAAGAACGGCGAAATAACCGGCTATCGTTATTATTACTATTGCTGGTAGAGACATTGTTATTCGGGATAAATTAGGTACGGTCGGCGCTGTTTACGGAAGTTTTCTACATCTTCGGCCCAAGTCGCGCGTATTTCGTCGGCGCTTTTGCCTTCGATTATCATCCGGCGGATTTTGCGGTTGCCGATAAGTTTTTCAAAGAAGGAAGTAAAGAAGCTGTCGCCTCCGCCAAGATCGCGGTAGGCATCGATAAGGTAACTCAAGTCCACGCCACGGGATATTACGGAGTCGATATTGCAGGATTGCAGGTCCACGCCATGACATTCTTTTCCCATCTGCGGAGGATTCTTGGCTCCCGGCATGCTGCGTGGGGTGAATGAGAAGCTGCGATTGGTCATGCGGGGATGTCCGTATACTTCAAACGGCATGTCTGTGCCACGTCCGAGACTCACATCTGTGGCCTCGAAATAGCATGTCGACGGGTATAGATATATTGCGCGCATGCTTCGCAGGTTGGGCGAGGGGGCTACGGGCAGTTCATATCGGGTATTGTGTGTATAACCGTCGACCGGAACAACCTCGAGTGAGTCGAGGTGTCGGCCACCGTCGAGCCATCCTTCTCCGTTGATCATCAGGGCCAGTTCGCCAAGAGTCATGCCATGCACCACAGGTATAGGAAGTGCTCCGACACCGGACTTGAGTGTCATGTCCAGAATAGGGCCGTCTACGGTCATACCGTTGGGATTAGGACGGTCAAGGACTATGAATCCCTTGCCATGTTCGGCAGCGGCATTCATCAGCCGGAGCATCGTGATATAATATGTATAATATCGTAGTCCTACATCCTGAATATCGACCACAATGACGTCAAATTTGTCCATTGTAGACTTGGATGGTTTGCGCGACTTGCCATCATAGAGCGAGGCTATGGGAATACCGGTTTGGGCATCCACGCCAGAGCCTACATGCTCGCCGGCGTCGGCATTGCCTCTGAATCCATGTTCGGGCGAGAATATGGTTGTGACGTCTATGCCTGCGTCAAGCATAACATCGAGAGTGTGGCGGTTGCCTACAAGGCCGGTATGGTTGCTAAGCAGAGCCACGCGCTTTCCTTTAAGCATAGGGGCATACAGATCGGTGCGTGCGGCGCCTACTGTTATCGTGTCTCCTTTGCCGCAAGCGGGAGTTCCGCAACACACTGAAGCTTCTGATGCATCGGATGTGCGGGCCGAGCAGGAGACAAGTCCTGAGGCTGCTACAGCGAGCAGAGCGACTATCAGACGTATATTCATGCCGTTATAAATTAATTTTATATGCAGATTTATGATTAGGTCAAAGTTACATCAAAAAACACCTGTGACCAACAGGATGTGTGCTTTTTAATGCACGTTCGGGTTAATAATGCTTAAAAAGCCGGCGCTGCATTGATAAATCAATATAAATTGCATCGGTAAAGTTGCCGGGATAATGAAAAAGACCTATCTTTGCAACGTAAAAACCGAAAGGGGTATTAGCTCATCTGGCTAGAGCGCGACACTGGCAGTGTCGAGGTGAGCGGTTCGAGTCCGCTATACTCCACAACCAAGACATAATAAACGGGCTATCCGGCGTTTCATGCCAAATATCCCGTTATAAGATTCACCAATAATCTTTATCACATTTTCATCCGGGACGCCGCTTTTATGATTCCAGCGCCCCGGATGTTTTTATTATCCCCTCTCTCAAATAATGTTGAATTATGTCTGTTGTTTTTATTGAAGCTCATCTTAGTAACATCTGAGCAAAACGGAATGTTTGATCAAGGGTGGAAAATATGTAATATTTTTGTAAAATTATCGCAATGAATTTGTAAAAACAGATCCGAAGACCGGCATAGTCTGTCGATTCAGGGCGATTAATTCCTGTATTTTCTTAGTTGGGTGAGTATCATGCAGGCAGTGACCAGAGTAGCGAGCAGGTCAGATGCAGGGAAAGACAGCCATATACCTTTCAGTCCGAGGCTGAGCGGAAGCACGAGTAGTAGAGGTATCAGAAATATTACCTGACGTATCAGGCTGAGAAATATTGATTTCCCGGCGCTTCCGATTGCCATGAAAAAATTAGTGGATACGATCTGGAAGCCGACAGGCAGGAACACGAGCATCGCCAATGGCAGGGCTGAGGCTGTTACCTCTATCAGATGGCTGTCTGTGGTGAATGCGCGGGCTATCTTCTCTGCTACAAGCATGCCTCCGGCTGCTCCGGCTGCGGTGAGTATGCTTGCTACAAGTGTGGTGAGCCAGAAAGCCTTTCTGAGCCTGTGGTAGTTGCCTGCGCCGAAGTTATATCCGACAATAGGTTGCATGCCCTGGCATATGCCTACGATAGTCATGCATATGAGCGATGTATATGTTGTAAATATGCCTGCGGCAGCTATGGCCAGATTGCCTCCGTAGCGTGCGAGGGAGATGTTTATGATCACGTTTATGGCGCATGAGGCGGCATTGACCAGCGAAGGGGCTGCTCCTATGTAGAGCATTTTGCCGATGACATGTGCACGTAGTCTGTATATCCCGCGTCGGAAACGCACGTTGCTTCTCCGGTCGAAGAAATGGCTCATCACAAATACGGATGATACAAGCATTGATATGTCTGTGGCGATCGCCGCTCCCTTGATGCCCATATCGAACGTGAATATGAACAGAGGATCGAGGGCTACGTTGAGAACTGCTCCGATGATCATCGTTATCATGGCCTTGCGCGGATAGCCGGAGGCGCGCATGAGGTTGTTGAATGTGAAAGTGATGTTGGTGAGGGCAATCCCCGGCAATACCCATATCATGTAGCAGTATGCGTAGGGCAACGATTCGTTGTCTGCTCCGAATGCTGTGAGTATGTCGTCGAGGAAGATTGCAAACAGCGGCAGGTACGTGGCCATTATCAGTAACAGCAGACTCAGCGCGTTGCCCAATACGAGGTGAGCTCCACGCAGGTCCTTGGCTCCGAGCAGAATGGATATTCTGGCTGACGCTCCTGCTCCTATCAGTACGCCGAGGGCGGCAGTGATATTCATCACCGGGAATGTGAGGGTCAGGCCGGTGATTGCGTCAGGCCCTACTCCCTGGCCTATGAATATGCGGTCGACAACGTTGTAGAGCGACATCACGAGCATACCGATGACGGCCGGCAGGGAGTACTGCCAGAGCAGGCGTCCTACCGGTAATGATGATAGCTCGGACAGGTTGCCTTGCGTATATTCTTTTTCTGTAGTCAAAAGGAGTGAGTTTTTTATTTTTAAATGAATAGCGGGGGGTCTCTCGACTCCCCGCTTTCGATCATGAACAAAAATATGAATAAATCAAATGACTTCTTTGCATGATGGCGGACTAAGATTCCGCCTGTGTTCTGAGTATCATTTATTCGCTGCGGCAGCTTTTGCGCGCTCGAGATATTTCTCGGCCGACTGTGCCTGGAGCGACATGGGATACTTCTTTATGATTTCGTCGTATACTTTAGCTTCCTCGTCAGACTTGCCCAGGTTGTTGTAGACGCGGGCTTTCTTCTGGAGGAAATAAGGTACGAGCTGGGGATTTCCGTCTGCTGCGCTGGCAGCCTTGTCGAAATAGCTGATAGCTTCCTCGGGCTTGCCGAGAGCCACGAGGCAGTCGCCTGCTTTACCAAGCACGCCGGGTGCTGCGATCTCATCGTCAAGATCTGCTTTCTTGTAGTATTCGAGGGCTGCTGCATAGTCGCCGTTCTCATACAGCATGTTGGCTGCGTATACTTTGGCTAGGTTGCCGCTCTTGCCGCCGAATTCGGCTGCGGCGCGCATGTCGGTCAGAGCGAGGGAGTCATTTCCCATAGAGAGTTCCGTGTATGCTTTGGAGAAAGCTGCCTCGGCCTTCTTGATTCCGGGGTTGCGTACAGCGAAGACGTAAATGAGCACAATCACAACCACGGCTGCCACTGCTGCAGTGATCCAGGTGATGATTTTCTTGATTTTTTCTGTTTTAGCTTTTTCAGCTTCCTGCTCAGCGAGCGATGCGGCTGCCGGTTTGGTGGAATTTTCCATTGGTTATAATGTGTATTTTCTTGTTAACGGATTGATTTATGGATATGTAGGAGAGGTATTCGCCTACAAAGGTGCAAAATTAAGTCTAATTATTGAAAAATGAAAATTTTAGGACGTATTTTACAGATTTTTGACCTTGTTGGAGAAGTCTATCATGCGTATTGCAGTCTCGGCGGCTTCCGCGCCTTTGTTGCCGAGGCTTCCGCCCGCGCGGTCAAGGGCATCCTGCTCGGTGTCGACTGTCAGTACTCCGAATATCACGGGTATGTCGCAGTCGGCATTGAGTGCGGTGATTCCTTGCGTCACGCTCTGGCATACGTAGTCGAAATGGGGAGTACCGCCGCGTATCACGCATCCGAGCACTATCACGGCGTCGAACATGCTTGATTCTATCAATGCTGATGCTGCGAATGTGAGCTCTACTGCTCCGGGCACTTCAAATACTTTTACGTTCTCGTCTGTTTTGTATCCATTGTCAAGGAATACTTTCACAGCGCCGTCGCAGAGGGCTGATGTGATGTGTCCGTTCCATTGGGCGCGTACGATGGCTACGCTTAGGTTATCTATTGCGGGCAGTGCGCCTGACGGTGCGGCGCCGGGTGTGGATGTTGACATTGTATCTTGTAGTTATGGGTGTTAATATTGTCAGATGCAGAGTTTCCAGGACTCTTTTATTTGAGATACGTATTTATCCGCGGCCTCCACTGCTCCGCTGAGTATAGCGCGCATTGCGAAAGCATCGAGGGCTACGGCGGCTTCGGCTGTGGGAGTATTTTTGTAGAGGTATTCTATAACAGATGCTGTTGCGGCTGCATTCCACAGCATTGTGCCGGTCTTGCCGGATGTGGAGCTATGGCGTTCGTATAGCGACGGTCCGAAAGCATGCAGTTCGCCGGTGGCTGCATCTGAATTGATCAGCCGTGAGGTATAGAATGAGATATTGTTGCCGAAAGCGCGTGCGTCGTCGTATGTGCCGAATATAGTGTTCAGATCTGCTGATCTGGTGACTACAAGGTGGGCAGTCTCAAGATTTTCAAGTATGGACGGCATTACTCTTGTTATTCTGGGCATGCGTGATGGGAGGAAGCCCGGGAGGTATACCATCAGGCAGCCGCGGTCGTGTGCGGCGTTGAGCAGTTGTGTCACACGATCCCGTGCGCGCGGGTCGATCGTAAGAAATCCGCCGTAGACCACGATGTCGGCAGGATCGAAGCGTGGCCACATGACATCGAAGCATTCCTCAGGATAATTCTCGTAGCGGATTACTTCATAGCCGTCCACTTCTTTTCTTGGGAAATGGAGCTGCGTCGGGGTGACGCCTTCGGTAAATCTGTCGATACAGGAAATATCAGTGCCGGCATCTTTGAGGAAACTTACAGCGAGGTCTCCGACTTGATCGGCAGATGCTTCCCCTACCATAATAGCAGGAAGCCCGCTGTTGCTGAGCATGGCTGCGCAGTTGGCTATCCTGCCGCCTACAAGTGTGCCGAGCGGCATAGTCTGCCTGTCGAAAACGAGGTTGATGGCAAATTCGCCGATGAGGATTATTTTTCTCATTTTCCTTGTATTTTGACCTCGCCTCTGGCTGCCGAACCGAGATAACCGCCGTGGTGGCGTCTTGCGTAATCCTGACGGCTGAAGCCGGTTGCTTCCATCACTGTCACTACCAGCACGTCGCCGATCACAGTCATCATTGTTGTGGATGTAGTAGGTGTGAGGCCCAGCGGACATACTTCCGGTGCTCCTCCTGTCGATAGGGTGACGTCGGCCAATGATGCAAGTGGACTTGATTCATTGCCTGTGATCACGATCATGGGGATGCCCGGATAGAGGTTATGAGCGAGGTCGACGAGTGCTACGATCTCGCTTGTCTTACCTGAGTTGCTGAGCAGCAGCATCACATCGTCGGGCTGTAGGACACCAAGGTCGCCGTGTTGTGCCTCGCTCGGATGAAGCCATACTGCCGGTATGCCTGTCGAGGAGAAGGTCGTGGCTATGTTCATGGCTATCTGCCCGCATTTCCCCATGCCTGAAGTTACGAGTTTGCCTCCGCGGCGCTTCACGTGTTCCACTATCAGTTCTACGGCGCGTTCATACTGGTCGCTGACTGGTATGTTCTGCAAGGCATCGCTTTCGGCCTTGAGTATATCTCTCATTCGTTGCTGGATGTCCATTGTTGCTGTGGTTAGTGAATACAAAATTACAATTTTCGCCGGGATTACCATAATAATAGTAGTAAAAAGCGGTATCTCCGGCGTATGCTGTGGTAAAAAAACACCGGCTTTCCTCGCGGAGAGCCGGTGCTGGATTGACAAAATTATGAAGTAAGTATTATCTATCTTCTATATTGAGTATTGATTGCGTATGCTCTGTATCAGAGTCCGGGGTTCTCGAAGTCGAGGCTGTAGTTCACCACCTCGTGGCGTCCGCGGAGTACGTTGAACAGGTTGGCGTTGTTGAAGATAGCGCCGAAGCCCTGAGTGCGGTTGAATTCGGCTGCGTTCTCCTTGAAGTCGTTGGGGCGACCTTCTACGTCAACACCGTCGACAGTGAATACTATCACGCGTGTGTTGCCCTTGACCGGTCCTACGAGCTTGCCTTTGGGTGTTGATGCTGCAAGGCCGTGAAGCTTGTTTTCGTTTACACCGAGGTTGCCGAACATGTAGGAAGCGAAGTTGACGTCGGTGGTGTTGACTTCTGTTCCCATGAGTTGAGCGTAGCCGGCCACATCGTTGGCTTTGCCTGCGTACTGGTCGATCAGCTTCTGTGCCTTCTTCTCGTTGCGCAGAGTTGCTGTGATGTTCTCGTTCAGTTCGGGCGATGTGTAGGGGATGAACTCGTCGTAGAGCGCGTCTACTGCAATAGCTGCCAGATAGCTCTGTTTCTTATCCTGATAGATCGGCGACACTGCGTTCTTGTCGTTCTCCATTGCCCATTTTACGAGTGAGCGGGAGTCTTCAAGACCTGCGTTGTACATGTTTTGGCCGAGCTGAGAGGATGATGCGCCGATGATGGCGTTCTGTACGTTGTATCCTGCGTTCGCAGCATTTTCCGCAAATGCTTTGGCTGTAGCGTTTTCGGTGAGGTATTTGCGGAAATCGCTTGTGAGTTTGTTTATAGTCTCCTGAGAGGGATCTACAGCGTATTCTATCACAGCTACGTCATATACTGTTGCAGGAGCTTTGCGCTCGAGCACTTTCACGAGCATGCTGCGCTGGATGTAGTTTCCGTCCTGACCCATGATCGAGTCATTGTAGGCGGTAAGCTGTCCGTAGGGCGCGTTGGAGATGGTCTCTACAAGGCTTGCGGGTGCGGAGCTGTTGACCATTACGTCCCATATCGAGTCCTGACCTGCACCGTTGGCTGCGATGTATTCGCTGAAAGAAACTTCGCCGGCGTTGATCTTCGACAGGACGGAGTCGCGGGCGTTGTCGTCCATGAATATGGCGAAAGACAGGCGAACAGAGTCGGTCTGCTGAGTCTTGCCGAGGAGTTTTGCGATGGTGTAGCCCTGATTGTTGTGGATAAGCTGGCTTACCTGTCCTACGTGTGCTGTGTCAAGATATGCGCGGAGGATAGGGTTCTGCAGATTGCGGCGGGGTGTGTTGACGCGGTTTACGACAAAAGCCGGGTTGTTCTGCACGGAGCTGATTCCGGCAGTGTCGGCACGCAGAGCGGCAATAGCTTCTCTTACAGTGTTGTTTGCAACCTTGAGGTCTTCTGCAGATGGTTCAATGGGCACTACGATGTAGCTGACTTCGCGGCTGGGTTCGCCCAGACGGTAGCGCTCCTTGTCCTGCTGCCAACGTGTGCGGATCTCGTCTTCGCTCACGGTGACGTCCTGGTCGGGCACTGATGTGAAGTCTTTTGCTGCGAAAGTAATGTGCGTGGTGGTGTTGCGCTCATTGTAGAGTGCGTCTGCGTCGAGGGGATTGGCGGTATAAAGGCCTGCGATCAGACGGGAGAACTTCTCCTGACGTAGAGCGTCTTCGAGCTGCTGTTCCTGAGCGGCCCACATTGCGCGGAGCTGCTGCTGCATCTGTGGATCGGTGATGCCGTATTTTGCAGGGTTGCTCACGGCGTCGAACACAGCCTGTCCGGACATTCCCTGAAGGCCGAGGCTCTGGCTCATCTGATAGATGAACTGCTGGGCTGCGGGGTGGGGCATGGCCGATGTCATACCTGCTGTGATTTCGGCGTCAGTCACGGCGATGCCGAGGTCGGCGATCTCCTGATTGATGAGCGCTTCTGTCAGAAGCTGCTGTATAGCCATCTGGCGCACAGTCTCAGCATCAAGGTTCTGTCCTTGTGCCTGTGCTTGCTGGGAGAGCATTTCAGCGCGTTCCGAGACTTTGCTGTAGTCGATCTTGTGGCCGTCTACTTTGGCCATAGTTGTGCCATGACCGAAGAAGGAACGTCCTGAAGTGAGGAAGTCTCCGAGGATAAATGCAAGGAGGGCTACGATAATGATAGTGAAAAGCAGCGCCGATCTCTTGCGAATCTTTTCTAATGTTGCCATTGTTGGTTTATTGTGGATGTTGGTTTTTATTTTTCAAGGCTTGCTTAAATGGGCATAAAAGGCTCAAAAGCGCACAAAGATACATTATTTTTGCGTGCTTTCAAAACGAAAATGCTCATTTTGCGCATTTTTGGCATTTACAATCTGTTGTCAGATGTTGAATGCAGCCTTTACTTCGTCCACTTTGTCGAGTTTTTCCCAAGTGAAAAGTTCAACCTCAATGGTGCGGTCGCCTTCGTATTTAGAGCTGAAGTGTTTGGTGACAACTTCCGGCTGGCGGCCCATGTGGCCGTATGCTGATGTCTCCTCATATATAGGTTGACGCAGTTTCAGACGCTGTTCGATGGCGTGTGGGCGCATGTCGAAGATACCTTTGATGCGGTCGGCGATTTCCGCGTCGGAGTATGGTACTTTGGCTGTGCCATAAGTGTCTACGCAGATGCTTACGGGTTCAGCCACACCGATTGCGTAGGCAACCTGAATGAGCACGCGGGGGGCGACTCCTGCTGCCACGAGATTTTTAGCTATATGCCGGGCTGCGTAGGCTGCCGAACGGTCGACTTTCGACGGGTCTTTGCCGGAGAAAGCACCGCCGCCGTGTGCACCATGGCCGCCGTAGGTATCTACGATGATCTTGCGACCGGTGAGACCGGTGTCTCCGTGAGGACCACCGATGACGAATTTTCCGGTGGGATTGACGTGCAGTGTGTAGTTGTCGTCGAACAATGCGGCTGTCTCGGCCGGAAGCGCCTCCACTACGCGCGGGATAAGGTAGCGGCGCACGTCTTCTTTGATGCGCTCTACCATCTGCCGGTCTGCTTCTTCCTGGCTTACGTTTCCGGTTGCCTGTATGAATTCATCGTGCTGTGTGGATACGACGATGGTATTGACGCGCACGGGGCGATGGTCTTCGCCGTATTCGATAGTTACCTGACTCTTGGAGTCGGGGCGTAGGTATGTCATTACTTTTCCTTCGCGGCGTATGGCTGCAAGTTCAAGCAGCAGTCTGTGGCTCAACGAGAGGGTCAGAGGCATAAGTTCAGGTGTCTCGTCTGTAGCATATCCGAACATCATGCCTTGGTCTCCGGCGCCCTGATCCATTGCCTCGGCGCGTTCCACACCACGGTTGATGTCGGCACTCTGTTCGTGGAGAGCAGAGAACACTCCGCAGGCGTTGCCATCGAATTTGAGTTCGCTGCGGTCGTAGCCTATTCCGCAGATTACGCGGCGGGTCACTTCCTGCAGGTCAATATATGCGTTGGATTTTACCTCGCCAGCTACAATTACCTGGCCTGTGGTGACGAGTGTCTCGCAAGCGACTTTCGACTGTGGGTCGAAGGCGAGGAATTCGTCAAGTATTGCATCTGATATACGGTCTGCAACTTTGTCGGGATGACCTTCCGACACTGATTCTGATGTGAAAAGGTAGTTCATAGTCCTTTATTTTATTTATATTGTTGGCAAATACACGTGCACGTAATGGCCGAAGAAGTATGGCGGCTTCTCCAGTCAAAAATATGCTTTCGGGCAGATTCGCGAAAATTAATACGGGCAAATTGCGGTTTTAGCATTTTTTCGGGTGGTTGCAAGCAGCCAAATTTTTCCACCGGCACAGTGTGCCTTATGTTTCAGGGTGCAAAGTTACAAAAAGTCTTTGGTATATCAATATAAAAAGGCGATAAATAGCACGACGGTCCGTGATTATAAATTATATTCAGTATTTGTAGTCCCTAATGTTAGTAAGCATGATGCGATTAAAATTACGACAATTAAGATTAAAGATATTGTCAGTATTTGTTTAGCACTATGAGTTTGGCAATATGTTATAATTTCATTGTCCCATAACAAATATAGGAAAATTAAATAAGAAAATATTACCATCAACACTTTACAGGAAATTTGTAAATCCGTTCCTGTATCAAAACAAAATCCAAGCACCTCCGCCCGATATTTTTCATTGATCCGGTCAATACGCTCCGCCGCCTTTTCCGCATCACAGCAGGGCCCCTCCACAAGATGTCCCCCCACACCATCATACAGATTTTCAATACAGATCGTTATGCCCGTCTCCTTTGCATAAGGCGCAATGGAATCAATAAACTTCTCCGTCTGTGCCCACTCCTTTTCTTCTGAACCAAGAAAACGCGCCAGCTT
>OFGR01000091.1_pt1 | contig 85855 bp, 68 predicted proteins | sample 1521811 | NCBI WGS metagenome assembly OFGR01 (sample SAMEA3504098, study PRJEB24116) | mouse gut metagenome | biome: mouse gut; feature: mouse-associated habitat; material: faeces | place: Denmark | collected 2011 | reverse complement strand
TCTATCATACAGGTTTGCTCCAGTTTTGTATAGGTACGCACTATCTACCGTTTACGCGGCGCGTCCAAACTGGAAGGAACGGGATAAATTTATTTTAAGCAAAGGCCATGCATGTTATGCATTATATGCGACTCTGGCAAAAGCCGGATTTTTTCCGGAAGAAGAACTATGGCATGTGGGGCGTCCTGGTTCAGAATTCGGCGGGCATCCAAAAATGCATGATATTCCGGGAGTAGAGGCCTCTACAGGAGCTCTGGGCCATGGCCTGTCCTTTGCCATTGGCGTTGCCTGTGCAGATAAAGCGGATGGAAAAAGCAGCCATGTGTATGTGGTACTGGGAGATGGAGAATGCCAGGAGGGTTCTGTCTGGGAAGGGGCCCTGTCAGCGCCCACACTGGAGCTGGACAATCTGACGGTGATTGTAGACCATAACAAATTGCAGGCCATGGATGACCTGGAAAATATTGTACATATGAAACCTTTTGCAGATAAATGGAAAGCCTTTGGCTGGAATGTAATGGAAATTGACGGGCATAATTATGAAGAAATTAAAAAATCGCTGCTGGCCAGACAGGATGGAAAACCAACGCTGGTGGTGGCCAATACCGTAAAAGGAAAAGGCGTTTCCTTTATGGAAGGCGTACCAATCTGGCATTATCGTATGCCCAATGAGCAGGAGCTGCCGATTCTGATGGAGGAACTTGGCCTTACGGAGGAAGAACTGAAGGAAAAGAGGGACGGAAAATGAGAACAGCATATCTTGATACATTGTATGATCTGGCAAAGAAAGACAAAAGGGTATATGCTCTGATATCAGATAATGGCGCTATTGTCTATGACAGATACCGGAAAGATTTGCCGGAACAGTATCTGAACCTGGGTATTTCCGAGGCAAATATGCTGGGTATGGCGGCGGGTATGGCGAGCTGCGGGAAAATCCCCTTTGCCTATACCATAGGTGCCTTTCTGGCGTATCGCGCCTTTGAATTTATCCGTAATGATATCTGCCTGCAAAAACAGAATGTGAAAATTGTGGGAACGGGAGCGGGCGAGGTATACAGTGCACTGGGGCCTACCCATCATGCCACCGAGGATCTGGGAGGTCTGCGGGCTCTGCCTGGTCTGACTATTCTGTGTCCGGCAAGCCCGCTGGAAGTGAAAAAAGCTGCCCTGGCGGCTTATGAATATGAGGGGCCGGTTTATCTGCGCCTTGGAACCAACAGGGAACCGGAAATCTATGCTGAGGAGTATCGGTTTGAAATCGGTAAAGGGGTAACAGTAAAAGAAGGGAAAGATGTTGCGCTGGTGGGCACAGGCAGCATACTGAAGGATATTCTGGATGCGGCGGAACTTCTACAGGCAAAAGGTATTCAGGCGAAAGTAATAAATATGCATACCATAAAACCTTTTGACCGGGAAATTATCCTGCAGGCAGCAGAGGAGGCCGGCAAAATTGTTACCATTGAGGATCATAATATTATCGGCGGACTGGGAAGTGCGGTGGCGGAGGTGATTGCTGAATCAGGGCAGAGAACAGTTTTGAAGCGGCTGGGCCTGCAGGGATTTTCCAGAGGTTACGGGACTTATGCACAGGTAAAAGAAATGAATGGAATTGGTTTGGAGAAGATTTGTAACGAAATTGAGAGGTTTGTACAGAGCAGATAAGATTTGTCCGCAGGTAGCAGAGGAGTTAAGAGAAGAGGAAGAAGAATGGCATATATTGATTTTGTATCAGAGTTGCATAGAGCAACAAAACGTGATTATATCGGCAGGGTAACCGGCGCAGATAAAGCAGAATGTGCCATGGTGGCAAAAAAGTACGGATATGATTACTGGGACGGTGACAGAAAGTATGGCTATGGCGGCTACCGGTATGACGGGCGTTGGAGAAGTGTGGCGCAGAAAATGGCAGATTATTATCAGTTGAAACTGGGACAGAAAGTACTGGATGTGGGCTGCGGCATGGCACATTTACTGTATGAGCTGACTCAGGCGGTACCGGGAATTTCTGTAACCGGAATTGATATTTCACAGTATGCTCTGAAACATGCAAAAGAAGAAGTCCGGGAAAATCTGCATTATGGGCAGGCGCAGGAACTGCCCTTTCAGGATAATGAATTTGATCTGGTATTTTCCCTGACCACCCTGCATAATCTGAAGGTTTATGATCTGAAAAAGGCGGTGCAGGAAATAGAACGTGTCAGCAAAGGGAACAGTTATATTATGGTGGAGTCTTTCCGTAATGACAGGGAAGAAATGAATATGCTGTACTGGCAGCTTACCTGTGCAAGTTACTACTCTGTGGATGAGTGGGAATGGCTGTACCGGGAGTGGGGATATACCGGTGATTACAGTTTTATCTTTTTTGAGTAACCCAATTGTGGAGATGAAAATATATGAATGTGAAACAGAAATATGATGAAGAAACCAGAGAATATTTTAAGGCAGAAGAATTGAAATTAGGTCCGTGGACTTCGAAAGGCATGATGGACGACCCAAAACATCTGGCATTTGTATTATCCAGATATAAATTTGTTGCGAAAATGCTGGAAGGCAGAAAAAAGGTTCTGGAAGTGGGATGTGGGGATGGATTTGGTATTCCCATTGTGGCACAGGCTGTGGACAGGCTGTATGCAACTGACTGGGAAGAAAGGTTTATACAAGATAATGCAGACAGGTTGTCTTTTATGGAGAATGTTGAATTTATTACAAATGATATCAATCTGACACCGGTAAAAGATGTAAAAGTAAGCGCGATTTACAATATTGATTTTATTGAACATCTGGACCCGTTAAAAGAAGATATTGTGATGGAACATATGACAGCTTCTTATGAAAATAAAGAAAATGCTCTGATGATTACAGGAACCCCAAATCTGAGTGCCGCAAAGTATGCGTCTCCTCAGAGTGCGGCACTTCATATAAATTTAAAAAGTCATGAAACATTAAAAGCATTACTGGAAAAGTATTTTTATAATGTACTGATGTTTGGAATGAATGATGAGGTTCTGCATACAGGATATGCGCCTATGTGTCAGTATTTATGGGGAATTGGTATCGGTTTAAAATAAAGCAGAATTCTGAATCAGTGTATGATTTCTGAATGAGAGAAAAGAGAGGATTATACGAAGAATTGCAAATATTAGTTACAGGCGCTTCCGGATTTATCGGTTCCCATATCATGGAATATCTGGAAAAAGAGGGCCATACGGTTACCGGCTGCGGGCGTTCTCAGAAAAAAGCGTACAGGCGGTATATCATGTGTGATTTAACAGAGAAGCAGCCAGATTTGGAAGCGGATGTAGTGATACATGCGGCCGGTCTGAATCCGTCGGCGGATAATACCTTTTATGATTATATAAGAAATAATATTACAGTTACAGAAAATATTATTCAATATGCCAGAAAATATCAGGTAAAAAGAATTATCTATCTGGGGACGTTGTCCTCTTACGGAAAGGTAAATCAGGTGCTCAGAGAAGATTCTCCCCATAATGATTCAGATGATTACGGCCTGACGAAGTATGTAGCAGAGAAATTAATCAGAGAATCCGGTATTCCTTATTATATTATTCTGCCGCCTACAGTAATTGGAAAGGGCTGCGGTTCCAACTGGCTGATGAGAACGGCAGAGGCGTTGTATCTAAATCAGGATGTGAAGTATTATAATGGGAAACATGCATTTAATAATCTTGTGGATGTAGAGGATATCTGCGTGTTTATCTCAAAACTGTTGGAACAGGGCTCAGGCCTGTCAGAAACTTACCTGCTGGGTTTAAGGGAAATGACAACCGTTAAGGATATTGTTCTGTCTTTAAAGGAGCGTTTATCCTCTGATTCCCGGCTATACAGCAGTAATGCAGTGAAAAATCCATTTCATATAGATATAAGTAAAGCATTAAAAGATGGTTTTTCTCCTGGAACCGTTGCAGAAATCCTGGAAAAGGTCTGTGAAGAAGTTAAAAATAAATCTTGAAACTGACGTTCACAGGAACAGTGAAAAGGAATAAAAAAATCATGGGAAAAGTTATATCCAAAGAAGAAATCAAAGAAATAAAGGAATTAAAGGCGGGCGGAAAGAAGATTGTCCATTGCCATGGGGTCTTTGATCTGGTTCATCCAGGACACATCATCCATTTTGAAGAGGCAAAAAAGATGGGAGATGTCCTGGTGGTTTCCATAACAGCGGCAAAATACGTGCGGAAGGGCCCGGACAGACCATATTTTGACGACGAAATGCGTCTGAAGTTCTTGTCAGCCATAGCATGTATCGACTATGTTATGCTGTCCGAAGGATATACGGTGGATGATATTATTGAGATACTGGAGCCGGATTTGTATGTAAAGGGTGAGGAATATGCCAGACCGGAAGATGACGTTACCGGGAAGATTCAGGGGGAAATTGACCTGGTAAGAAATCATGGCGGAGATATAGCTTATACGACCGGGCAGGTATTCAGTTCTACCAGACTGATTAATCAGGGACTTCCTTCTCTGTCGCCGGATATCAAAGAATTTGCGCAGGAATTTAAAAAGAAGTATTCCATGGAAGATATCAGGAATCTTGCAGAAGATATCAAAAATCTGAAAGTTCTGGTGCTTGGAGATGTAATCATTGATGAATATATCTATTGTAAAGTGCAGGGACTGATGACGAAGGATATGGGTTATTCTTCGCGCTATCAGTACGGGGAGCAGTATCTGGGCGGTTCTCTGGCGGTAGCCCGTCATCTGGCGTCCTTTAATGAACAGATTACGCTGATGAGTATTACAGGCATGGAAGAAGCAGTGCACAGCAGAATTCTGGACGAGCTCAGTGACAGAATGCGTGTGGACTTAACCTACAGCAATGCATTTGAAACGATTATAAAAAAGCGTTATGTGTCATTAAATGAAAAACGGGAAGAAGTGAATAAGATTTTTGCAATCAATAATCTGCCGGAACCTATGTGCATAGATCAGGAGGCATTGCATACCTTCAAATGTAAATTAAAAGAAAAAATCAGTTCTTTTGATGTGGTCATTCTCTGTGATTTCGGCCACGGGCTGGTAGATAAGGACGTTATGGAAATTCTGCAGGAACATGCAAAATTTCTGGCGTTAAACTGCCAGACCAATTCTTCCAATTATGGAAAAAATTTAATTACAAAATACAGAAGAGCTGATGTATTTGTGTTGGACCAGAAGGAACTGGGACTGGCATTTTCTGATTATAATCAGAAAGAAGAAGAATCTCTGCTCCGTTTGTCAGAATATTTTGGAAGTCCCGGATGGCTGACTCAGGGGTCACAGGGAGCTACTTCTGTGGAACATGGCGTACTGCGTCCATGTCCGGCATTTACGCTGAAAGTGAAGGATACCATAGGGGCCGGAGATGCTTTTTTTGCACTGGCAGGTCTTTCTGTTGCAGCAGGGGCTCCGGTGGAAGTGGGAACTTTTATGGGGAATGTTGCGGGAGCTCTGGCGGCGAATATTCTGGGAAATAAGGAATCAGTAGAAAAGGTAAATGTACTGAAGTATGCCAGTACATTGCTGAACATATAGGAGGAAATCGTATGATATCACTGGTAACAGGAGGATGCGGATTTATCGGTTCTCATATTGTGGACCGTTTACTCGCAGAAAGGCACGAGGTACGTGTAATTGATAATTTTACCACAGGGCGGCCCCAGAATCTGGAGCATCAGAAAGAAAATAAGGCTCTGAGCATATTTCATATGGATATCCGCAGCAGGGAAGAAATTGCGCCTGTTTTTGAGGGGGTTGACCAGGTATTTCATATGGCAGCTCTGGCAGACATTGTGCCTTCTATTCAAAAACCCTGGGAGTACTATTCCTCCAATGTGCTGGGGACTTATAATGTGGTAGAATGCGCCAGAGAGGCGGGAATTAAAAAGCTGGTTTATGCAGCTTCCTCTTCCTGTTATGGGGTTCCGGATGAATTTCCTACAAAGGAAACAGCAGAAATCCGGCCTCAATATCCATACGCGCTGACAAAACGCCTTGGAGAAGAAACGGTGCTTCACTGGGGACAGGTCTATGGTCTTCCGGTAATTACCCTGCGGCTGTTTAATGTATACGGAACCCGCTCCAGAACATCAGGTACTTACGGAGCAGTGTTTGGGGTATTTTTGGCCCAGAAGCTGGCAGGAAAACCGTTTACCGTTGTGGGAACAGGAGAGCAGACCAGAGATTTTACTTATGTGACAGACGTGGCGGATGCGTTTTATACAGCAGCCATGTCTGATATCGTGAATGAAACATTTAATGTGGGAAGCGGGGGAACATATTCTGTGAATCGTCTGTGCGAATTGCTGGGCGGGGAAATCGTGCATATACCGAAACGGCCCGGAGAACCGGACTGTACCTTTGCCAATACGGAGAAAATAGAAAGAGAGCTGGGCTGGAAAGCAAAAATCACACTGGAAGACGGGGTAGCTGAAATTCTTGCCAACATTGATTACTGGCGGGAGGCTCCTGTCTGGACGCCGGACACCATAGAAGACGCTACCAGCGACTGGTTTAAATATCTTGGTAATAAAACTGGATTATGATGCAAAAAGGTATCCCGGAAGGATATGAAATCATTTATGGAGGAATTAAATGCATACGGATTATCTGAAAAAGTTCATGTATTATCTGGAAGCAACCCGGATATATGGGGAGGACGGAACACCATGTAAAGATTATGAAGAGGCAATACAGAAGTTACTGGCACTTTTTTTTGAGGTAAAAGAGGGAGAAAAACAGGTGTTTTTCATTGGCAATGGCGGAAGTGCGGCTATTGCCAGCCATATGACAGCAGATTTTATGAAAAATGGTGGAATGAAAACATACAGTCTGTATGATAATTCTGTGACAACCTGTATGGGAAATGATTATGGATACGAATTTATCTTTTCACGTCCGTTGGAATTTCTGGGAAATGAAGGGGATTTGCTGGTGGCAGTCAGCAGTTCCGGAAATTCTCAGAATATTGTAAATGCCATACAGGCTGCACGGAACAGAAATATGAAGGTGATTACTCTGTCGGGTTTTCAGCGGGAAAACAGAATAAGCTATATGGGAATTTATAATATTCATGTGCCGGCCTGCCATTATGGCATGGTGGAATCCATACATAATCTGATTTTGCAGCAGATTGTGGATACAATTCTGGAGCGTGACGGGAGCCGGTTGTAGAGGGGGACAGCAGGTTTGCTTGTAATTTTACAAAAAATCCGTTATACTATAGCCAGTAGTAGTATAGCGGATTTGCTTTTGGCGGAAAACAGGTATTGACTGGAACATATATTAACCGGAATTGCATTATTTACGATAATACATATTAAGTGATTTTGTACAATTCACATACCAGATAACCTGACAAAATAACACCTACGGAGGAACCCCATGTCAGACTTTTACAAAGATAAAACCATACTGCTCACCGGCCATACAGGCTTTAAAGGTACCTGGCTCAGCCTTATGCTGCAGATGGCAGGGGCCAGGGTAATTGGTTATGCATTAAAGCCGCCGGCAGAAGAGAACCTGTTTCAGCTCTCCGGCGCAGGAGAGGGAATGACAGATCTGGAAGGAGATATCAGAGATTATCAGAGCCTGAAATCCGTGTTTGACAAATATCAGCCGGAACTGGTTATCCATATGGCAGCCCAGCCCATTGTGCGGGAGAGTTACGAAAATCCCGTTTATACTTATGAGACAAATGTGATGGGAACCGTACATCTGCTGGAATGTGTACGGAATTCAGAACGTGTGGTTTCCGTATTAAATGTAACCACAGATAAAGTATATGAAAACCGGGAATGGAACTGGGGATATCGTGAAATAGATCCGCTGGATGGCTATGACCCGTATTCTAACAGTAAATCATGTTCGGAACTGGTCACCCACAGTTATAAAAAATCCTTTTTTGACGGCAGGAATATGGCAGTTTCCACTGCCAGAGCCGGAAATGTTATCGGAGGCGGGGATTTTGCAAAAGACAGGATTATCCCTGACTGTGTCCGGGCAGCGCTGGCAAAAGAGGAAATTATTCTGAGAAATCCTTATTCCATACGCCCGTTTCAGCATGTACTGGAACCTCTGACTGCCTATCTGGCCATTGTGGAGCAGCAGGCCGAAGAGGCCCATAAGCAGGGCTATTATAACGTGGGCCCTGATGAGGAAGACTGCATTACCGTAGGGGAACTGACAGATCTGTTCTGTCAGTCCTGGGGAGAAGGACTGAGCTGGAAAAATCTCTGTGAAGAGGGTCCCCACGAGGCCTCCTTCCTGAAGCTGGACTGTTCCCTGATTAAAGCCCGGATTGGCTGGAAGCCCGCCTGGAAGATTAGAACTGCAGTGGAAAAAACCGTGGAATGGACCAAAGTATATCGGGAACGGGGAGATATCCGTTCCTGTATGGAGTGCCAGATTAAGGAGTTTTTGGGGAAGAAGCGGTAAGTGTAACATCAGATAAAAGAATTCACAATGAAAGAGCGGCAGATATGAAAGTAGTTATTTTAGCAGGCGGAAAAGGAACGAGAATCAGCGAGGAATCCAGGCTTCGTCCGAAACCCATGGTGGAAATCGGAGGCAGGCCCATTTTATGGCATATTATGCGGCAGTATGCGGCTTTCGGATTTCAGGAATTTGTCGTATGCTGCGGTTACAAAGGGCATATGATAAAAGAATATTTTGTAAATTATTATCAGAACAACAGCCAGCTGAAAATCAGTTTGAAAAATCAGAAGGTTCAGATACTGGACAAGAACAGCGAACCCTGGAAGGTGACGCTGGTGGACACCGGACTGGAGACGCTGACAGCAGGAAGAATTCTGCGGGCCCGTGATTACATAGGGGAAGAGCCTTTTATGCTGACTTACGGGGACGGTGTTTCTGATGTGGATATTCATCGTCTTCTGGAATTTCACAGAGAGCAGAAAAAAGCAGTGACGATTTCCACCACTCAGCCGGAAGGCAGGTTTGGAGCGCTGCAGCTGGATGATACAGGCAATCAGGTGCTGGGTTTTCAGGAAAAAGCCCGCTCCGACCAGGCTTGGGTCAATATAGGATTTATGGTGATGGAACCTTCTGTATATGAGTATCTGGGAGACGGAAGCACCATGCTGGAACGGGAGCCTTTTGAACGTCTGGCGGCAGATAACCAGATGGCGGCTTACAAACATCTTGGTTTCTGGTCCCCCATGGACAATATCCACGACAGAGAATATCTGGAAAACCTCTGGAGCAGCGGGAAAGCCCCCTGGAAGGTTTAAAATTCAAAACAGGATTCGAGTGTGTAAAAATTCAGGCAGAAAGGAAGACAGATTATGTTTGAACAGAAAACAGAACAGGAGGCAAGGGAAGAAATCCTTTCCATGGTGGAGGAATATTACAAAGCCTATCACCGGAAAACAGAAGAATATCAGGAGGGAGAGCGAATTTCCTATGCATCCAGAGTATATGACCAGGAGGAAATGCGGAATTTAACCGACAGCGCCCTGGAATTCTGGCTCACCTCCGGGCGCTATACGGAAAAATTTGAACAGGAACTGGCAGAATATATCGGTGTGAAGTACGGTTCACTGGTCAATTCCGGCTCTTCGGCAAATCTGCTGGCATTTATGACACTGACTTCTCCTCTTTTGAAGGAACGGCGTATTCGGCCGGGAGATGAAATTATTACCGTGGCGGCAGGATTTCCCACTACAGTTACCCCCTGTATTCAGTACGGGGCTGTTCCGGTTTTTCTGGATCTTGCCATCCCTCAGTATAATATTGACGTGAGCCTTCTGGAGCAGGCTCTTTCAGAAAAAACAAAGGCGGTTATGATTGCCCATACCCTGGGAAATCCTTTTGATTTGAAAGCGATGAGAGAATTCTGTGACAGACACAGCCTCTGGCTGGTGGAAGACAACTGCGACGCCCTGGGCAGTGAATACCGTATGGACGGAGTATGGAAGAAGACAGGGAGTATCGGGGATATTGGAACCAGCAGTTTTTATCCGCCCCATCATATGACTATGGGAGAAGGAGGGGCTGTCTACACAGACAATCCTCTTCTTCACAAAATTATGCGCTCCATGCGGGACTGGGGACGGGACTGCATGTGCCCCTCCGGACAGGACAATCTCTGCGGCCATCGCTTTGAGAAACAGTATGGGGAACTGCCCCTGGGATACGACCACAAATATGTCTATTCCCATTTTGGTTATAACTTAAAGGCTACGGATTTACAGGCGGCTATCGGCTGCGCCCAGCTGAAGAAGCTGCCGGGGTTTGTGGAAAAGCGCAGAGCTAACTTCAACCGGCTGAAAGAGCAGCTGCAGGAACTGGAAGAATACCTGATTCTGCCGGAAGCCTGTCCGGATTCTGCACCGTCCTGGTTTGGTTTTCTGATGACCTGCCGGGAGGGCGTGGACAAAAATCAGATTGTCAGCTATCTGGAAAATCACGGTGTTCAGACAAGAATGCTGTTTTCCGGCAATCTGGTGCGCCAGCCCTGTTTCGATGAGATGAGGCAGGAAGGCCGGGGATATCGGGTGGCCGGTGCTCTGACTCAGACAGACCTTATTATGGAGCGCAGTTTCTGGATTGGGGTTTATCCGGGAATGACAGAGAAGATGACAGATTACATGGCAAAGACCATAAAAGAAGCAGTTTCAGAACATTTATGTTAATATTTTGAAAGAAAATACAAAATCAGGAGGATAAGAAAATGATTGAGAACAGAGCAGAACAGAAAGAGGCACTGGAGACATTACTGGAGTTTAACGTACGTCTGGTAAAAAACATGAACATAATCGTAAAAGAACTGTCCGGAGAGCGTCTGGAAGATACGGAAGCATTCCTGAACGATATTGTGCAGGCCATGAACTGGGAAATCCAGGTATTCAACGGCACCATGGAGCTTCTGAATGAAGACAAAGTCCGCATTGAAAAAGAAATGTTCAATGAGAAGATAAAGGCTTTGAGCGAGGCCATTGCGGCAAAAGACGATGCACAGATGGCAGAGAAATTTACGGAAGTCATCCCTGTATTTGAAGCCCTTGGAGTGGCTGCAAAAGAGGTAACTGCAAAATGACGCAGAATCTTATTCTGGCCGGTTCCGGCGGATGTATGCGGGAGCTTCTCTGGCAGATAGAGCTGCTGAATCAGAGCCATGCTCCGGACCCTGTATGGAATGTAACAGGCTATGTGGATCTGAATCCCCGCGTAAGCCATGGTACAACAGATATTTCCGTGGGAAGTCTCACATGCCCTTATCTGGGCGATGATGATGTGCTGCTGGCCATGGAGCGGGAAACCAGCGTGGCGGTCTGTGTGGGGGAACCGGAGCTTCGCAGGAAAATTGCAGAAAAACTCATGCAGAATCCCAGATTAAAATTTCCGAATCTCATTCTGGGGGATACCAGAATCTGTTCCGATGTGAAACTGGGACAGGGCTGTATTCTTTCCATGGACTGTCGTATATCCACCAACGTTACTCTGGGAAATTTTGTATTTCTCAATACAGGCTCCATGGTCTGCCATGACGGAGTGATTGGGGATTTTACCACCTTAAGTCCGGATGTAAAACTGGCCGGACAGGTTACCCTGGGGAAGCAGTGCGATTTGGGGCTGGGAACCAGAGTAATCCAGGGCATTACCATTGGAGATTATGTGATTGCCGGAGCCGGAAGTGTGATTGTAAAGGATATTTCCGCCGGCAGCAAAGTGGCCGGAGTTCCGGCCAGACCCATGTTATAAATGATATGGAACAGGAAATGTGAAGAAATCTGAACAGTTACAGGGAGCAGGTTATGAGTATAATAATTATCGCAGAAGCAGGTGTAAACCACAACGGCAGCCTGGCAGCTGCAAAACAGATGGTTCTGGCAGCCAGAAATGCGGGGGCGGATTATATTAAATTCCAGACCTTTTCTCCGGAAAAATTAGTGTCTGTTTATGCAGAAAAAGCGGAATATCAGAAACAGACTACAGGAACAGAGGAAAGCCAGCTGGAAATGCTTAAGAAGCTGGCGCTGACCCAGGAAGATTTTCTGGAACTGAAAACATACTGCCGGCAGCAGGGGATTGGATTTCTGTCCACCCCCTTTGATCTGGACAGTATTCATTTCCTGGATAAACTGAATATGGATTTCTGGAAACTGCCTTCCGGAGAAATCACCAACCTGCCTTATCTGCTGGAAATTGCCGGTACAGGAAAACCGGTGGTTATGTCCACCGGCATGTGCGGGATGGAAGAAATAAGACAGGCCGTAGACTGTCTGAAAAAGGCAGGCACACCTGAGATTACATTACTTCACTGTAATACGGAATATCCCACGCCCATGGAAGATGTCAATCTGAAAGCCATGATAACCATGGAAAAGGAATTTTGTCTGCCGGTGGGATATTCAGACCATACCCGGGGCATTGAGATTCCGGTAGCGGCGGCGGCGCTGGGAGCCTGTGTGCTGGAAAAGCATTTTACTCTGGACAGAGGAATGGAAGGGCCTGACCATCAGGCCAGTCTGGAGCCGGAAGAACTGAAAGCCATGGTAACAGCAGTACGCAATGTGGAAGAAGCCCTGGGCAGCGGGAAAAAAGAACCTTCGCAATCCGAACAGAAGAACCGGGCAGTAGCCCGGAAAAGCATTGTTGCAAAATGCAGGATAAAAAAAGGAGAACGGTTCAGTGAAGAAAATCTCACGGTGAAAAGGCCGGGAACGGGGATTTCTCCCATGCGGTGGCCGGAGCTGATGGGGCAGACAGCAGACCGGGATTACGCAGAAGACGAACTGATTGGGAAAGATATATTATGAAAAAAAAGAAAGTCTGTATCATAACTGCCACCAGAGCAGAGTATGGTATTTTAAAACCATTGATACGGAAATTAAAATCTTTATCAGAACTGGAGACAAATCTGGTGGTTACGGGTGCCCATCTGATGGAAAGCCAGGGGTATACCTGCCGGGAAATTGAGCAGGACGGAATGGAAATTTCAGCCAGAATTCCCATACATGCAGAGGGAAATACCAGCTATGATATTACCAGGACCCAGGCATGTGCGCTGTTGGAATTCGGCCGGTATTTTCAGGAAGAAAAACCGGATTTACTGGTGGTTCTGGGAGATCGTACAGAGATTCTGGCCTTTTGTACAGCGGCCACGAATGAACAGATACCCATAGCTCATATTCACGGAGGCGAGCTGACCCATGGAGCTGTTGATGATAATATCCGCCATGCGGTTACGAAAATGAGTTATCTGCACTTTGCTTCCACGGAAGAATACCGCAGGAGAATCATCCAGATGGGAGAAGAACCGCAGCGGGTATTTAATGTGGGAGCCCTGGGTGTGGAAAATATATTAAAAGAAAAACTTCTGAGCCGGGAAGAACTGGCAGAGCAGGCAGGATTTCCGGCAGATCAGGAATATGCGGTAGTTACGTTTCATCCGGTTACTCTGGAGCCGGGGGAAGGAGAAAGCCAGGTAAAAGAGCTGTTTTGGGCCATGGAGTCCCGGACAGATATTTTTTATCTGATTACAAAGGCCAATGCAGATGCCGGAGGGGAAGCAATCAACCGATTTATGGAGGGGGAAATTACGAAGCACTCTAATATGAAACTGGTGGCCTCTCTTGGCATGAAACGCTATCTGAGCGCTGTAAAATATGCCAGATTTGTTCTTGGAAATTCTTCCAGCGGAATCATTGAAGTTCCCGCTTTCGGGATTCCCACCGTCAATATCGGGGACCGGCAGAAAGGCAGGATTATGGCAGAGAGTATCATAAACTGTGAGCCGGACTGTAAGGCCATTCAAAAGGCCATGGCGCAGGCCATGGATATGAAAACCGGAATATATGACAACCCTTATGGAGACGGAACCACATCAGAACAGATTGCCCGGATAATAAAAGATTTTCTGGAAAATGAGCCGATAAATTTAAAGAAAACATTTTATGACATACCTTGGAGGAGCATATGAAAAACAGCAGTCAGTCCGGCCCGCAGGAGCCAGTGAAAAACAGCAGTCAGTCCGGCCCGCAGCGGCCTGTGAAACATATAGCAGTTATTCCGGCCCGCAGCGGCTCCAAAGGATTAAGGGATAAAAATATAAAACCGTTAAACGGAAAACCTCTGATGGCATACAGTATAGAGGCGGCGTTGGAATCAGGGCTGTTTGACTGTGTGCATGTGTCCACCGACAGCCCCGATTATGTGAAGACAGCACAAAAATACGGAGCGGATGTTCCCTTTCTGAGGAGCCGGGAACTGTCCTCTGACACAGCCACTACCTGGGATGCCATGCGTTTTGTATTACAGGAATATGAGAAACTGGGAAAAGAGTTTGATACCCTTGCGGTGCTTCAGCCCACATCCCCCCTGCGCACCTGTCAGGATATCCGGTCTGCTTATCGGATACTGGAAGAGAAACAGGCGGACAGTGTGGTGGGAGTATGTGAAGTGGAGCATTCTCCTCTGTGGAGCAACACACTGCCGGAAGATGGCTGTCTGAAGGGATTTATCCGGGAAGATGCCAATGGCCCCAGACAGAAGCTCTCCAGCTATTACCGGATTAACGGGGCAGTTTATATTGTGTCGGTGCCCCTTTTGCTGAAAAAGGGAACCCTTTACGGAGAACGGGGCTATGCCTGTATTATGTCAAAAGAACATTCCATTGATATTGATGATGAACTGGATTTTGCAATGGCAGAGTTTTTGCTGGGGCATATCCTGCACTTGTAACCTTTGAAAGATTTATATATAATAATGACAGGGCAATACTTCAGGAATAAAGGAAGAAAACAGTATGAAAAATTACAGGCCATTGCCGGTTGGAATTGATGATTTCCGTGATATCATTGAAAAGGGTTATTATTATGTGGATAAAACGTTGTTTATCCGGGAACTGCTGGATAAAAAGGGAAGCGTAAACTTATTTATGCGTCCCAGACGTTTTGGGAAGACCCTTGCCCTGAGCATGATAAAATACTATTTTGAAGAAGCCTTTGATCTGAAAGGAAATCCCGTTGATTATTCCGGTCTGTTTTCCGGCCTGAAGATTATGAGAACGCCTGAATGTTACCAGAAGATGATGGGCCGGTATCCTGTTATTTTTCTTACATTAAAATCTGCCAGACAGGAAAATTTTTCCATGGCCTATACCATGATTGTGCGGGAAATTGCAGATGAATTTAAGCGGCACAGGTATATAACAGGCAGCGCTGCCCTGTCAGAAGAAGAAAAGAGGCGTTATAATAAAATCTGTGACGAACAGAGTGACATGGCTCTTATTTATGATGCGCTGAAATTTCTGAGTCAGTGTCTTTATAAAGTATATGAAAAGAAAACCATTATTCTGATAGATGAATATGATGTACCGCTGGAGAATGCTTATTTTTGCCTGTTTTACGACAAAATGACAATGTTTGTCCGTTCACTGTTTGAATCGGCATTGAAATCAAACCCATATCTTGAATTTTCCGTAATTACAGGATGTCTGCGCATAAGCAAAGAAAGTATATTTACAGGACTGAATAACCTGAATATGCTGTCTGTGCTGAATAACATGTATTCTGAATATTTTGGATTTACGCAGAAAGAAGTGGATGAGGCCCTTCTGTTTTATAACCGGGAAAGCCACAGGGAAACCGTAAGGGCATGGTATGATGGATATATGTTCGGAGAGACAGAGGTATATAATCCGTGGAGTGTAATAAAGTACATTCAGGATGCGGCGGAAAATGAAAATTGCTTTCCTGTCCCCTATTGGGCAAACACCAGTTCTAACAGAATAGTTAAAGTTCTTGTGGAACATGCGGACGTATCTGCCAGAGAAGAAATAGAGCACCTGATAGAAGGCGGAACGATCGAAAAAGCTGTCCATGAGGAAATTACTTATGATGAAGTGGAAAAAAATGAGGACAGTCTGTGGAATTTTCTCTTTTTTACAGGTTATCTGAAAAAAACAGCAGCTTTCATGGAAGGCCGAAACCTGAAGGTGAGGCTTGGGCTCCCCAACGAGGAGATAAAATATATCTATGAAAATATTATTATCGGTTGGTTTCAGGAATGTATGAGAAAAGAGGATTTGTCTCCTTTATACAGAGCACTGGAAGAACAGAACTGTATGCTGGCCGGGAAAATAATCAGCGGCTGTCTTTTCAGAACGATCAGCTTTTATGATTATGCAGAAAATTTTTATCATGGATTTATGCTTGGCGTACTGAGCCAGGCAGGGGAATACATTGTGAAATCCAACGGAGAGGCAGGAAATGGCAGGGCTGATATTATTATGCGCTCTCCCAGCCGGCATGGATTTGCCATAATATTTGAGCTGAAAATAGCAGAGACAATTGACGGGCTGAAAGAAGCCTGTGAAAAAGGCCTTCGGCAGATTGATGAAAGAGGTTATGCAAAAGAACTGGCAGAAGACGGGTACAGACAGATCAGAAAATATGCCGTTGCATTTTACAAAAAGGACTGTGAAGTAATGTGCCCTGAGGATAAGGAACAGATATTTGACAAAGATTGCTGACAGGAAGACAGCACAGGAAACAGGAGGTTTTTCCCGATGAAACAGGAGGAACTTTATGATTTTCTCATAGCCGGGACCGCTACTGTGGTGGAAGCCATGCAGAAAATTGATTTGAATACAAAGGGAATTTTATTTGTAACAGATGAGGAAGAAAAGCTGGCCGGGGTCATCACTGACGGAGATATCCGCAGGTGGCTGATCAGAACCGGAAATCTGCAGGAAGAAATCTGGCGGATCATGAATAAAAATCCCAAAATTATTTACTGTAAAGAAAGAAACAGAGCGCAGGAATTTATAGAAAAATATGTAATCACTGCCCTGCCGGTGGTGACCACAGAATACCGGATCATTGATATTATTTTCAAAGAGGAAAAAATAATCGGCGAAAAAATTAAGGAGCGGGATACCCTGAAAGAGGTTCCTGTGGTGATTATGGCAGGCGGAAAGGGAACACGTCTTTATCCATATACAAAGATTTTGCCAAAACCTCTGATTCCCATCGGGGATATTCCCATTATGGAGCGTATTATCAATGAATTTCGTACATACGGAATAAAGGATTTTCATGTGACGGTAAATTATCGGAAAAGCATGATAAAATCATATTTTTCCGAGAGCATTGCTGACTTTCCCCTGCATTATGTGGAAGAAAACAAACCCCTGGGAACTGCGGGAAGCCTTACCCTCCTGGAAGGGAAATTTTCCGAACCGTTTATTGTGACAAACTGCGATATTCTGATTCATGCAGATTATGCCGATATCTATGAGTATCATCAGAAAGCAGGAAATGAACTCACCATTGTAACAGCCCTGAAAAACATCATTGTGCCTTACGGGGTGGTTCATTCCAGTGAGAACGGCCGAATCAGAGCCATGGAAGAAAAACCGAAAATTTCCTATTTTGTAAATACAGGTATGTATATTCTGAGCCCGGAACTTCTTCAGGAAATACCCAAAGATACGTTTTTCCACATGACGGATCTGACAGACCGCCTGCTGAAAGAAGACCGCAGGGTGGGCATGTATCCCATCAGTGAGGATTCCTTCCTGGATATGGGAGAGTTTGAGGAAATGCGGCGTATGGAGCAGAAACTGAATCTAAAATCAGAGTAAAGCAGAAGCTGAAATCGGAACAGAAAGGATACTGTTATGAAAAAAGTGCTGGTAACAGGAGCGGATGGGTTTATCGGAAGCCATCTTACAGAAAGTTTGCTGGAAAAAGGCTATGAAGTAAAAGCCTTTGCTTATTATAATTCTTTTAATACCTGGGGGTGGCTGGACACGCTTCCTCCGGAGAAATTAAAAGAAATTGAAGTATTTACCGGGGATATCCGGGATCCCAACGGAGTGCGGGAAGCCATGGAAGGAATGGACGCAGTCTTTCATCTGGCTGCATTGATTGCCATTCCTTTCAGCTATCATTCTCCGGACTCTTATGTGGATACCAATATCAAGGGTACGTTAAATGTACTTCAGGCGGCCCGCCAGCTGGAAACCGGACGGGTGCTGGTGACATCCACCTCTGAAGTGTACGGAACGGCTCAGTATGTACCCATTGATGAAAAACATCCCTATCAGGGCCAGTCCCCTTATTCTGCCACGAAAATCGGAGCGGACAGGCTGGCAGAGAGCTTTTACCGCAGTTTCCGGATGCCGGTTTCCATTGTGCGTCCTTTTAACACCTTTGGGCCCAGACAGTCTGCAAGAGCAGTAATACCAGCTATTATTTCCCAGCTTCTGGCCGGAAAGGAAGAGATAAAGTTAGGCTCCCTGACTCCTACCAGAGACTTTAATTATGTGAAAGATACGGCGGCAGGATTTATCGCCATTGCAGAGTCAGATAAAACCATCGGGGAAGAAATTAATATTGCAACCCGGCAGGAAATTTCCATCGGAGAACTGGCACGGGAAATTATTTCTCAGATTAATCCCCATGCGGAAATTGTATGTGATGAACAGCGTCTGCGCCCGGAAAAAAGTGAAGTGAACAGGCTTCTGGGGGATAATACAAAGATTCAGGCTCTGACAGACTGGAAACAGCAGTATACCTTTGCACAGGGGATAGAGGAAACCATAGACTGGATGCGGCATAACATGAACGCCTATAAAGCGGACATTTACAATGTGTAATGAAACAGATGATGATATGAATATATTATTTTACCGATACAACAGTATTTGTGAGCCGGATATTCTTGGGGTTCTGACCCGGCTTGACCATAAAGTAACAGAAGTCACGGAAGAAATGAAGAATAAAAAGCTGGGGGCAAGAGGCCAGATGAATCTTGTCAGTGCAGCCTTGAAAAAGCAGGAATACCAGATGGTATTCAGCGTCAGTTTCTTTCCCGTGATTTCAGAAGTATGCAATATTTTCCATATACCATATGTAAGCTGGGTGGTGGACTGTCCGGCCATGGAGCTATATTCTCATTCTGTCCGCAACTCCTGGAACCGTATTTTTCTGTTTGACTATGCGCTGTATGAGGAATTTCGTTCTGAGAATCCCAAAAAGATTTTTTATCTGCCTCTGGGAGCGGATTATGTTCGTCTGGACAGTTTGTTGGAACACATTACCAGACAGGACAGAGAAAAATATGCTGCGGAAGTGTCTTTTGTAGGCTCTCTCTATACGGAGAAATGTCCTTACAATTACCTGCAGGAAGAGAGTTACCTCAAAGGCTATCTGGACGGTGTAACAGAAGCACAGGTGAAAGTCTATGGATATAATTTTTTAGAGGAATGTATTACAGAGGAAATTCTGCAGGCTTTCAAAGAAAAAGTGCCCTTTTACCAGTTTCCGGAGCGGGCGGAGCACAATGAGCAGGCGGCCATGGCTCATCTGTATCTGGGCAGCAAGGTAACAGAGCAGGAGAGACTCCGCCTGCTGAAACGAGTGTCGGAAGAATTTGAACTGGATTTGTATACATCCAGTGATTTCAGTGTACTGCCTCGCGCCAGCTACCGGGGGATTGCCAGCGCTGCCACAGCCATGCCGAAAATTTTTCATCTCTCCAGAATCAATCTGAATTTCACATCCAAACCCATAAGAACCGGACTGCCTCTGCGATTCTGGGATATTCTGGGAGCGGGCGGGTTTCTGCTGACCAATTACCAGAGCGAAATACCGGAGTATTTTGAGATTGGAAAAGACCTGGAAATCTATGCCAGTGAAAAGGAACTGACTGACAAAATCAGGTATTATCTGGAGCATGAAGAGGAGCGGGCGGAAATTGCCCGAAACGGGTATGAGAAGGCAAAAGAAAAGTATTCTCTGGAGATACGGATTCGCCAGATGATGCGGCTGGTACATTAGAATAAAATGCATGTTACAATTGAATATGGGGCAGAATTGTGTTAGAATAAAAACGAAGCTCCATTTTCCTCTGGAAAATGAAATGAAAGGGGGTTGTACAATGGCAAAAATCACATATACAGAAACAGGAAGGAATATATCAGAAGGTATTTCCATTGATAAATTTGAGCGCAGCATTACAAGGATTTCCAGGGAAATAGAGCAGCAGGAAAAAAGAAAGCGTTTTTCAGTACGAAGACCTGGACCAGGAAGTGTGGAAGAAGAGTTAAAGGGTATTACAATGTTGGACAGTATTTTATCGCCGTATGAATTACTTTCGAAATGAGACAATGTACATGAGGAGGATAAATATGAGGGAGACAGAGGGAGCAAAGGAGACGAAGGAAGTTACGCATAAAGTAGGTATAAAGTTATTGAGCGATGTACAGTTGCACAATACTTTTCCTGGGTTTGACGACCTGTGGCGTAAAATTGAGGATTATCGGAAAGTGAATATTAAATCTATACAGAAAAGACGTTATCAGGATACACTTATGTATGATAATGTCTTTTCTGTTTTAGGAGAAAGAGGAACAGGAAAAACATCCGTGCTCTATACCTTAAGTAAGAGGATAGAGGACGAATACAAGGGGGATCTGGTACTTCCTGTTATTATGCCGGAAATCATACCGGAAGAGTGCGATATTTTAGACTGGGTACTGGCAGTAATCAGTGAGAAACTGGAGCATCTGGAAGAAAAGCAGGAAATGGATTATGCACAGAGATGTCACGTGGAATATACAGAGAACCTGAGAAAAAAATTGAAAAAAATCTGTGAACTGAGTTTTTCCGTGAAATATAATCCCAATTCGGAACATTCTTTTTATGAGGTAGTCAGTAATTCCGAACGTCAGGCACAGAATGCCTTTTCTTTTGCCAGGGAATTGACAGAATTCTGGACAGAACTTGCAGAGATGTTGCGAAAAAATAATCGGGCGCAGAAAGATGACAACGAGAACGCCATGATTTATTTTTTCTTTGACGATGTGGATCTGGCACCGGAACGGGTGAACAATCTGTTTTCTGTAGTCACAAAATATCTGGCTCATCCCAATATTATCGTGATTATTACAGCAGATGAAAATCAGATTATGGAAGTGACTGAGATAAATATCACAAACCGAATGAGAAAGCTGCCGAAAGAATGGCAGATATATCTGGAAAAAAACAGTGTGAATAATGGCTGGTTTACCGGATGGGAGCAGGTAGATATTAACTACAGAGATTACGAAAGTGCGAGAGCATATTTGCTGAAAATTCTGCCCACATCAACGCGTTATTATCTGAAAGAATTCAGCCGTATATCGGAAAAAGAAAATTTTATTATAGAAGACGATATATCTTTAAAAGTGGCTGTGAAAGATTTAATCAGTCAGTTGTATTTTGATGGAAAAAGACCGGATGTTACAGACAGTGAAATTGCTTTTTATTTTCAATATATTGGAAATTCTTCCAGGCAGATGGGGAATGCCTATCATATTATGCGGCAATTTTTGCAGGGTGTGCTGTGCCTTTCCGAACAGGTACGGGAGGGAAAGAAAACCAGGCAGATGTATATAAAGGATTTATATGAGTCCATGAAACAGTTTGTTTATCTGATTTTGCGGTCCAATACAGAAAAATTTGATAAAATTGGAGAAGAAGAGGAATTTACAGATAAATTTCTGCTGTATCAGTATAATCAATGGGACATGTACATAAATTACCGTTATATACCAGAGTTTTACGGAGAAAATATGGACCATGAAAAGGAAGGAGCAGGCGGTTATGATGAGAAGAAAAAGGCTTTTATGGATATGGCCATAGCCTTGTATGCACTGGGATTTTTTCTGGACAGGGTTCTTTTGCTGCTGAATGAAAAAGTAAAGATTTCTGTCTGTCCCGGCCGGCAGAAATATTATGCCCAGAATGAGCTGTCAGGCTTTATCAACAGGCGGGTGTTTTCCAATCGGAAAATGATTCGGACCAATATGAATATGCGGGATTTTCTGGAACATTACGAAGACCTGTTTCGTGAAATCAGCAGATTGTATAAGTTTAAGAGGAACAATGCCAAGGATGTGTATGATTATCTGCACTGTTTTGACCGAAAATGGTGGAAGGGAAACCGAAGCGTGGTGAAGAAACTGTTTTATAAAGAGAGGGAATGGTTTGAAAACATTCTGGCGATTACTTCCCTGGCCTGTGAAAATGTTTATATTTTTGGAGATGAACTGTCCTGCAAAACAGATATTATGTCAAAGGAGCTGGAACTTGATTTTGTAAACACAGTGAGAAAAGATGTAAGAACGGAAATAGAAGATTTCATCTGCTGCAGAAAACTCCGGACTTACAGGCAGCTCAGGAAGGGAATTGTGTGGCAGAAAGGGAAAAGAAAGATTTTGCTGGAAGAAGTGATGTTCCAGACAGAGAGGCATAATCATTATATATATCTGGAAGAATTGTATGAGAAATGTAAGGAAATGCTGGTTCAGCTGAAAATGGAAAGCAGTGAAAATCCGGAAGAGGTGGAAGATATCACCGTCAATGACATGATATATTACTGTTCAGAGCATACAGCGGAAGCCCTGACGGGAATTTTGAGGAATGTGAAAGAAATAGGTGTAATAGAAGAATATTTGGAAGAACTGAAGGACAGCATAGAATATCGGTACAGGAAATATTATAATCTGGTGGAAATACTGGATGAAGAAAAATATTTTGAAAGCATGAAGCAAATCAGTAATTCAGAAGCAGAAAGTTACGAAATGTACCGGAAAATGATTGAGCAGGAATTTATGGGAGGCCAGAGAGTGTTCAATAACCAGATTCTGAATTTTGCCAGAAATGTAAAGAATGTTCTGGAGAGAACAGAGCAAATCAGAGAAGCAGAAGAGAAGAACAGAATTTATGAAAATTATACCCTGCCTTATCACAGACTGCTGAGCAGTGTGGCGGTCTGTATACCGGAAGAAAGACTGGAGGAAGCCCTGGATTTCTGCCTGGATATTATCAGTTACCTTTGCGTGGTGGAATGGTATCTGGCAGGAAGAGTTGTCTGGAAGGAACAGGGAGGAGAAGTATATACTGCCGGAGAGTTATTTCATACTTTTCCGGAACAGGGAAATGCATATTATGTTATGTTTTACCGAATATGTGAAAAGATTATGAATGCCCGGAAGGAAAAGTGGATAGGGGAAACGCTGGAAAATATTGTGAATGATGCCAGACAGGAGTATGTGGATTATATTTTGGGATAAGAGGGAGTATATTGAATAAATTCAGACTAAATCAGATTTTGGAAATACTGACTTTTCCTTATACGGATACCCGCCTTATGCAGGAGGACGCACTGGCGGAACAGGAAGACGCCTGGTGTGCCTATATTGATCACACGGAACGATTCAGTGTGAAAGGGAGAGGGGAGGCCTCCGTAAGATATGAAAAGGCCCGTAAAAATTTCGGAAAATATCTTTGCAGGCTCTGTTCCGGCAGAGCCAGGTCTCTGGATGATGTACTGATGGCGGGAGAAAAGTTTTTTTCACATAACAGGATTGTGGAAGATATGAGCCACAGGTGGAAAGGTGCAGGACGCAAAGAGATGGTAGCCAAATGCTATATGGATAATATCTTCTGGATTGCCAATTCTCTGCTGACTTCAAGAGACGGCGTAATTGCCATCCGGACATGGAAGAACAAGTCCGGAAGAGAGTTTCCGGAAGATATTCTCGGAACCAGCGGGGCTTTTGATAAAGTGGAAATCTGGAATACCCTGATTCGGATAGTAACGCCGGATTTGTTTATTGCAGCTTTTGTGGTACTGAACGGAAATCGAATGGAAATGTTTTACAGGCAGGGGGCCAATATTTCTCTGGCGGACAAGCTCCTGATGGCAAACCTGAAAAAGGGAATGGCAGAAACTCACATGCATATCAATGTGTCCAGTGATTATCTGATGCTGTGGGAAAAAACCATGAATCTGGCCATATGGAAAGAATACATTGCCAATCCCAAAAGTAAATTTGAAGGGTACGATTATGTTCTGTTTCATGTATCGGTGTATCGCTGCATGGCGGCATATTTTCTGGAATATAAGGCCGGAAAATCCGGCCAGGAAAATTTCTTCACAGAAAAATTTCCGGAATTTCAGCAGAGTATGCGTGAGCCGGATGTCAGCAGATGGGAAACCAGAGGGGAAAAGATCCTGTATTTTGAGAAGATGGAGAAAAAGTGGCAGGGGATATTGATGTCCTGGAAATGAAAAACCGCGATATTTTGTACAGTATCCTGTATGAGCGCTATGAGGAACTGGATACCAGTGCGGAGTATATTTTTCTGGCAAAATCTCTTGGATATATCCGGCAGAGCCAGGATATGGCCTATACCAGGCTGTTTTTGCAGTATATCAGAATTAAAAATACCTTTTTTTCCAGAATCTTTCAGAGAAATACGGTGCAGGGGCTTAACTGGTTCCAGAATTATTTTTCAAAAGCATCGGAGTTCTTCCGAAGAGGAATGACAAAGGAAAGACGATGGGACTATATTCTGAAGACCCAGATGAATATCAGGTCTTTGAAAAAACTGGAGCTTCGGATGTCTGTGGATACTGAACGGAGATTTTATGGAGCGGACGACAGACAGGTACAGCTGGAGCTGCAAAAAGAGATTTTAAAGGAAGTGGGAAGTTTTTTGGTTCATTATCGCAACTACATCCATGGAAGAGCAGAAGCACCTACAATTGGAATTGTACTGCATTTTAACAAAAGAACTTCACTGGACAACACAACAGGGTATTTTTGCTGGAGATGCGTGGATGAGGCGCAGCTTTACAATACCAGACATAAAATAGCATTACGGAGAAAGTATGTGAATATTGCCAGAGCAATTGCGGTGATACGAAATGAAATACCATATCTGGACGAATATCTGGTGGGGCTGGATGCTGCATCTGATGAAAATGCCGCGGAGCCCTGGCTGTTCTCTCCGGCCTATAATGAGGTGAGAAACCGTCGCTATTCTGAGATGGTAAAAGTATATACGGGAACAGAGGGGGATAAAAGGTATAAAAGAATTAATAATATTGGCCTGACATACCATGTGGGAGAAGATTTCAGGCATATTTTGTCAGGACTCAGGCACATAGATGAAGTAATTGAGAAATATAATTATCGTTCCTGTGACAGGATCGGCCATGGAATAGCCCTGGGTGCGGATGTGGATTACTGGATGGAAAACAGCCGGAATGTGCTGATTTCTCTGGGAGAATATCTGGAGAATCTTCTTTGGGTATGGGGTGTTGTAATTGAAAACAAATGTGAGCTGCCGGTTTCCGCCTATGCCCTGGAAGGGAAAATACTGGAAACAGCCATGAAAATTTACGGCAATATGGCCGGAATTACGGTTCATATGCTGTATCAGGCATATCAGGAAAAATTTAAACAGAATTTTACGGAAATGTTCCGAAAGCAGGATAGAGAAATGAAGGAGCAGGAGGGAGGAAAGGAGGATGAAAAAAGGCCCTTATGCCGTTACGGGACAGGAAGCAACGGCGGTGAAAAACCCTGGAGTCTGTCAGAGATTGTATGTACTTATTTTTGTCCTGTGTATGAAAATAAATATAATCAGGTAATCTGGCTGGAAACCACAGAGGAAGATGTAAAGCTGCTGAAAGCATTGCAATTGTATATGATGGAAAAAATCCGGCAGAAAGGAATTTATATTGAAACGAATCCCACTTCCAATCTGGCAATTGGTGAAATAGAAAGTTTGTACAATCACTACATTCTCAATCTGAACAGCCTGGAGAAGAAAAATTCCGGACAGAATCTGATGGTCACCATTAATTCAGATGATCCCATGGTATTCAATACAAATGTGGAAAATGAACTGGCTTATATGTATCATGGCCTGATTAATGCGGGATATGACTCCGGTACTACGCTGGAATGGATTGACCAGGTAAGGCAGTATGGACTGGAAAGCAGCTTTATTGCAAAGATAAAGAGTGTGAAAGAAATGGAGGAGGAAATCACCATTATTGAGAAAGAAATCGAAAATTTCAGGAAAAGATAATCAGAAATTAATGACTTTTCCTGAAAATTTTTCCGGATAATCATTGCAAAAATCTCCTCCTTTGCTATAATAAAACTAATAACATCAGTGGCGAACAGCATACAGTATTTTAGAAAAAGAAAGGAGGCATATTATGAGTATTTCATCCATTGGCAGAAGCCAGAGTTTATACAGGAATCAGAGTTTATACAAAAATCAGCATCTGAACCAGCAGCGCAATGCCCAGAAACTTTCCAGCGGAAAGCGCATCAATTCAGCGGCAGATGATGCAGCAGGCCTTGCCATTGCCCAGAAACTTCTGAAGCAGCAGAAAGGCCTTGATATGGGCACCAGAAATGCCGCTACTGCTCAGGATATGGTAAATGTGGCGGACGGAGGCCTTTCCATGATTTCCGATTCCCTGCAGCGTATGCGGGAACTGAGCGTTCAGGCGTCTAATTCAGCTATTTACGGACCGGACGACCGGGCGGCTATCCAGCAGGAGATTTCTCAGCTGAATGATTATGTTTCTTCTGCAGCAGGCACCACACAGTTTAACAATAAGAATCTTCTGGACGGAACCATGAGCAATGCCCAGGTGGCATCGGGACCCGATGGCAGCGGAATGAATATTACCATGCCAAATGCCACGTCCGCTTCTCTGGGTATCTCCGGCTATAATGTAACCGGGAATTTTGATATTTCATCCATTGACAGCGCACTGAACAATGTATCGTCAGCAAGAAGCAGTCTTGGAGCTGCTTTTAATCGTCTGGGACACACCATAAGCAATAATTCCAATACGTCGCTGAATACGTCGGCAGCCCACAGCCGCATTGAAGATCTTGATTATGGCAAGGCAGTTTCTGACAAGAAGAAAGATGATCTGCTGAAAGAGTACCGGATTCTGATGCAGAGAAAACAGCAGGAAGAATTCGGAACCGTGAACCGGCTTTTGAAATTCTGAAAAAAGTGTTATAAAATACCTCAGCCATTTTGGCTGAGGTATTTTTGTCATTCCGCAGGAAAGACCCTGTCACGGAAAAGGATCGTCCTGTAAAACAGAAAATAATATGCGTATTTTTTATTTTAAAAGTCAGTGTGTATCTGTCAGCAATACCGATCCATCATCATCCCGGAATAAATAGAAGTAATATAAGGGGTAACCAGATGATCTTTTACCGGATTTTTGTAAGTAACCACAATTTTGTCCACATATTTCATGGGGTCCAAAGAGGCGTTGTTTGCCTTGGTATTCAACAGATTTTTAAAATCATTTAATACGGTCAGATGTTCTTCGGCATTGTCCTCGGAAACAGATTCTGTCAGCAGGGCCTTGTCTATGGTAATTTCACCCTTATCGTCTACCAGAAGCCCCATGCTTTCCAGACTGTTCTGAAATGCAAAGGCTGTGCTGCTCATATCGCGGTATAGTTTTACACTCTGATGCTGCGAATCAGAATATTTGCTGGCTGTGTGCAGAATGGAATTGTAGGAATCCACCAGAGTCTGAATATTTTCCGCCATGGCGTCTGCATTGGTCTTAAAACCGATCACAGCAGGATTGCCTTCTTCACTGATTCCATGAAGTTTCAATTCAAAAGCATGGTTGATGGTAAATGTATTTGCATAGGAAGAACGTTCTTCCCCGTTCAAAAGGAAGCGGGCGTTTCTGGCTTCCTGTGAAACGTGGTCAATGCCAAGGGCTTCCACTGCGGAAATGGAATCTCTGGTTCCCTGAGGATAAATGGAAAAGAGAAACGGTTCATCCGGAGCAATTCCGGTAGAAACAGATTCAATCTGCAGGGCACTTAAGCCATTATCATCTTCTGTTACGGAGGCTTTCAGTCCGATATCCGCATTGGTAATCAGATTGGCCAGTTTGTTCTGAGTACTGTAATTTGTATCGTCGGTATGAATGGTAAACTGAAATTCAAAAGTGGAAGTGCTGTTTTCCAAATCAAAAGAATAAGAACCGGGTTTCAAAGTCAGATGATTTTTATCCAGAAAATTACCCAGATTAATCTGGGAAGAAGCCAGTTCTTTTACCTCAACAAGAAAACTTTCCATTTCGTCAGTTTCCTTATTATTACCGATATAATCTGCCGAAACCACATCTTCCTGAGAAGATACGGCAATTTTTTTCTGAAATGCATTGCCAATGCCTTCTTCTGCATCCGAAAGGGAAGCAACGACATTTTTGATAACGCGGGTGCTTTCCTTAATGTCTATGGCAAATTTCTGAACATCCCCTGAGTGTTTAATTTTGTAGAGGGGGGCATCTTTATTAATTTTGACAATTGTATTATAAATATTGCGTAATTCGCTCTTTTTATGCGAATCATAACGGGAAGCCGACTGATTAGCATAAGTGCTCAGATAATAATGATAAGCAGTATCAATAGCGGCCATATAAATCCCCTCCTTTCATCCGTGAAATCATGCCGAAGCACGGGGGCACAAAACAACTCCCTGTATAATTTTGTGTTTTTCATATATAATTTACACTATATATCGGATGTTTGTGAAGATTTGTTAATATATTTGTGTCTGTTTTTTGAAATAACTCGAAAAGTATTGACGAAAACAGGCTGAATATGGTATAGTAGACAGGCGATGGAAGTAGGTCTTTTTTTTATGCCTAAAATTAGAAATTAAGTGGAGGTGGAAGTTGTGCGCACTAGAATTACACTGGCATGTACGGAATGTAAGCAACGTAACTATAACATGACCAAAGATAAGAAGGCTCATCCAGACAGAATGGAGACTAAGAAGTATTGTCGGTTCTGCAGGAAACATACGCCACACAAAGAAACCAAGTAACAAGAGAGCGAAGGAAGTGAAAGGCTGAACAAGATGTTCACCCATCCCTGGTTTTCGGGTGCGAAAGCGTGCCATAGGAGGTAAATATGGGAGAAAGTAAGACAGAGAAAGCTCCAAAGACGAGCTGGTTCACCGGTCTTAAGGCTGAATTTGACAAAATTATTTGGCCAGACAAAAAATCACTTAGCAGACAGACTGCGGCAGTTGTAGCTGTTTCTATTGTCTTGGGTCTTATCATTGCCGTATTAGATGTCATTATCAGATATGGCGTAGATACCCTGGTAGGTTTATAGGAGGCATAGGTGATTTATGGCAGAGGCAAACTGGTATGTAGTTCATACCTATTCCGGTTATGAAAACAAAGTGAAGGAGAATATTGATAAGACTATCAAGAATCGTCATCTTGAAGATCAGATCCTCGAGGTTAGGGTTCCGATGCAGAGTGTCGTGGAAATGAAAAACGGCGTAAAGAAAACGGTTGAAAAGAAGTTGTTTCCAGGCTATGTTCTTATCAATATGGTTATGAATGACGACATATGGTATGTGGTTCGAAATACCAGAGGCGTTACCGGGTTTGTAGGACCGGGCTCCAAGCCCGTACCACTCACTGAAGCTGAAATGAGACCGTTGGGTATTCAGGTTGACGATGTGGTTGTGGATTTTGAGGAGGGAGATTCCATCTGCGTAATCGGAGGTGTCTGGAAAGACACGGTTGGAATTATCCAGACGATGAACCATGGCAAACAGATTGTGACCATCAATGTCGACCTGTTCGGCCGTGAAACGCCGGTTGAAATAAGTTTCACAGATATTCGCAAGTTATAAGATGCACAGCTGCAGGAATTTCTCAAAAGCGCCTGCAGACAAGTATTAAAGGAGGATTTTCCAAATGGCAAAGAAAGTAGAAGGATATATCAAATTACAGATCCCTGCTGGAAAGGCTACGCCTGCGCCACCAGTCGGACCTGCGCTTGGACAGCATGGCGTCAATATCGTTGAATTTACAAAACAGTTCAATGCAAGAACTGCTGACCAGGGCGATTTAATCATTCCGGTTGTGATCACCGTATATTCAGATAGAAGCTTTAGCTTCGTGACAAAGACCCCGCCTGCCCCAGTATTGATTAAGAAAGCATGTAATATCAAGTCTGGCTCTGCAGTACCAAACAAGACGAAAGTAGCGACTATTTCCAAAGCAAAGCTTCAGGAAATTGCAGAACTGAAAATGCCGGATCTGAATGCAGCGTCATTGGAAGCGGCAATGAGCATGATCGCAGGAACGGCAAGAAGCATGGGCGTTACTGTTGAAGAATAGGCAATGCTTGCTCAGCGAGGCAAGTCGGGATTTGAGCGAATGACGTTCTATTCGCTTGAAAGACAGAATTGCCGTGCGTTATTTGGCGAAACGTGGGAGGGAAGACTCCCGATATTACCACTAGGAGGTTATTTAGAATGAAACGAGGAAAGAAATATGTAGAAGCTGCAAAAGCCATCAACAGGGCAACGCAGTATGATGCAGCAGAAGCAATCAGCCTGGCTAAAAAGACAGCGGTTGCAAAATTTGACGAGACAATCGAAGCTCATATCAGAACCGGCTGTGACGGACGTCATGCAGAGCAGCAGATTCGTGGCGCAGTTGTATTGCCTCACGGAACAGGCAAGGCTGTGAAGGTTTTGGTTTTTGCAAAGGGTGACAAGGTAGACGAGGCATTGGCGGCGGGAGCTGACCATGTTGGCGGAGATGAGTTGATTCCAAAGATCCAGAATGACGGATGGCTGGATTTTGACGTCGTAGTTGCCACTCCCGATATGATGGGCGTTGTAGGACGCCTGGGACGTGTCCTTGGACCGAAGGGCTTAATGCCGAACCCCAAAGCAGGAACTGTTACAATGGACGTTACCAAAGCGATCAACGATATCAAGGCTGGTAAGATTGAGTATAGGTTAGACAAGACCAATATTATCCATGTGCCAATTGGAAAAGCATCTTTTACAGAAGAACAGTTAGCGGACAACTTCCAGACCCTTATGGATGCCATCATCAAAGCAAAGCCGGCAGCGTTAAAAGGACAGTATTTGAAAAGCGTTACCTTGTCTCCTACCATGGGGCCAGGCGTAAGAATCAACACTGCAAAGTTTGTTTAAGCTTGATGTTGACATCTGAAATAGACAGTGCTATAATATATAAGCATATTGCCGAAGACAGCAGGTGCCTTAGGGCGTAACAGTATGACCTGCCGAGGAACATTATTGGACAACTTTGTCTGATAAGAATGAAAGAATATTTCAAGCCTCTTTGTCTCGGACAAAGGGGCTTTTAAATTACCAAACGGTTGTGTTTGTGATTTAAAAGCTCAGATAAAACGATTGTTTAAAGGAGGTGCACAATTCGTGGCAAAAGTAGAATTAAAGCAGCCTATCGTACAGGAGATAGCGGAACAGGTCAAGGATGCACAGTGCGTTGTGTTGGTAGATTACCGTGGGTTGACTGTAGAGGAAGATACACAGTTGCGTAAACAGTTGAGAGAAGCTGGCGTTACTTACAAAGTCTACAAGAATACATTGATGAATTTTGCATTCAAGGGAACAGACTTTGAGAGCATGTCTTCTTTGCTGAAAGGACCAAGCGCTATTGCGGTGTCCAAAGATGATGCGACTGCGCCGGCAAGAATCCTTGCAAAGTTTGCAAAGGCTGCACCGGCGTTAGAGTTAAAAGCAGGCGTTGTAGAGGGAACGTTCTATGATGCGGACGGAATTAAAACCATCGCTTCTGTTCCATCAAGGGAAGAGCTGCTCTCCAAATTCCTTGGAAGCATTCAGTCTCCGATTACCAACCTCGCCCGTGTTCTTAATCAGATCGCAGAGCAGGGCGGCGGAGAAGCTGCGGCAGCGTCAGCAGCAGATGCGCCAGCAGAAGAAGCTCCTGCTGAGGCGTAAGCGTGACGCAGAGGCGGGCTTCTTGAGAGAACATGAAAAAGTTTCTTAGATATTCTTAGAAAATTATAATGACAAATGGAGGTATATCATAATGGCAAAATTAACAACAGCAGAATTTATCGAAGCTATTAAAGAGCTGAGCGTATTAGAATTAAATGAGTTAGTAAAAGCATGTGAAGAAGAATTCGGCGTATCCGCAGCAGCAGGCGTCGTAGTTGCAGCAGCAGGCGGAGATGGAGCAGCAGCGGCTGAAGAGAAGACGGACTTCAATGTAGAGCTGACAGAGGTTGGACCGAACAAGGTTAAGGTTATCAAGGTTGTTCGTGAAGTAACTGGATTAGGACTGAAAGAAGCAAAGGAAGTAGTTGACGGAGCTCCTAAGGTAGTGAAAGAAGGCGCTGAGAAAGCAGAAGCAGAAGATATTAAAGCTAAGCTGGAAGCAGAAGGCGCAAAGGTTACATTGAAATAATTTTATTTTGGATCATGAAAAAAGTGAAGCAGGGCGGCAGTTCTAGAGAGGAATTGCCGCCTCGTTTTATGCAAAAGATACATGCCGCTAAAGTGGCGCATGGGTGGCGCGGCGGGTGGGCGAAGCAATCTTCCCAGTTCGATTGCCATAGTAAAAAATGGAAAGAAAAGTATTGACATGTATTGATGAATTATGCTATCATATAGGATGCACTATTGTGGTGACGTGTACTTATTGCCAAGCAGCTATATCAGAGGAGGAAAATTCTCTGATATAGCTTTCAGTGGATTGCAGGAGCATTCTTGAAAATATAAAAACGAGAGGTGAAACGTCAATGGAGAAAAACAGAATACGTCCGATTCAAGCAGGAAAAAGCGTTCGTATGAGTTACTCGCGACAAAAGGAAGTATTGGAAATGCCGAACCTCATTGAGGTTCAGAAGAATTCTTACAACTGGTTTATCAATGAAGGGTTGAAAGAGGTATTTGCTGATATTTCTCCCATCGCAGATTACAGCGGACAGTTAAGTCTGGAATTCGTTGGTTTTACATTATGTGAAAAAGATGTAAAATATTCAATTGCGGAATGTAAAGAACGAGATGCAACTTATGCCGCACCGTTAAAAGTAAAAGTTAGATTTTACAATAAAGAAGCAGTTGAAGAAGTAAAAGATTATGAGATCTTCATGGGCGATTTACCACTTATGACTGAGACGGGAACTTTCGTCATCAACGGCGCAGAACGTGTTATTGTCAGCCAGCTGGTGCGTTCCCCCGGTATTTATTATGGGATTGCACACGATAAAGTGGGCAAGACCTTGTATTCCTGCACTGTAATTCCGAACCGTGGTGCATGGCTGGAGTATGAGACGGATTCCAACGATGTATTTTATGTGCGGGTGGACAGGACCAGGAAGGTTCCGGTTACCGTATTGATCCGTGCCCTTGGCATTGGCACGAACCAAGAGATCATTGATCTGTTTGGGGAGGAGCCCAAGATCATTGCAAGTTTTGGCAAGGATGTTGCGACCAATTATCATGAGGGCTTGCTAGAGTTGTATAAGAAGATTCGTCCAGGCGAGCCTCTTACCGTGGAGAGTGCGGAGAGCTTGATCAATGCAATGTTCTTTGACCCCAGGCGGTATGATTTGGCAAAGGTAGGAAGATACAAATTTAACAAAAAGCTTGCCCTCAAGAACCGCATAAGCGGACAGGTCCTGGCAGAAGACGTCATGGACGCTTCTACTGGAGAGATTATTGCGGAGCGGGGCGTTACCGTGGATCGTGATCTTGCGGACCGTATCCAGAATGCGGCAGTTGCCTATGTATGGATTCAGGGAGAGGAACGCAACATCAAAGTATTATCCAACCTTATGGTAGATGTGACCAATTATGTAGATATTGACAAGCAAGAGGCAAGAAGCTTAGGTATCACAGAATTAGTATATTACCCTGTTCTGGATAAAATATTAGAAGAAAATGATACTATAGAGGAAATAAAGGAAGCGCTTCACAGGAATGCGGCGGATTTGATTCCAAAGCATATTACCAGGGAAGATATTTTAGCTTCTATTAATTATAACATGCATTTGGAATATGGGCTGGGGAACAGTGATGATATTGATCATTTGGGGAACCGCCGCATTCGCGCAGTAGGAGAATTACTCCAGAATCAGTACCGGATCGGGCTTTCTAGGATGGAGCGCGTGGTTCGTGAGCGAATGACAACTCAGGATCTGCAGGGAATTTCACCGCAGAGCTTGATCAATATTAAGCCAGTGACGGCTGCAGTCAAAGAATTCTTTGGTTCTTCCCAGCTTTCTCAGTTCATGGACCAGAACAATCCTCTGGGCGAGCTGACGCATAAAAGGCGTTTGTCCGCCCTGGGACCAGGCGGCTTGTCCAGGGACCGTGCCGGATTTGAGGTTCGTGACGTGCATTATTCGCATTATGGGAGAATGTGCCCCATTGAGACGCCTGAGGGACCTAACATTGGTTTGATTAATTCCCTTGCTACTTATGCAAGGATTAATGAATATGGCTTTGTGGAAGCGCCTTATCGTAAAATAGACAAATCAGACCCTAAAAATCCCAGGGTCACAGATGAAGTTGTCTATATGACGGCAGATGAAGAGGATAATTATCATGTAGCGCAAGCGAACGAGGCGTTGGACGCAGAAGGGCATTTTGTACGAAATTCCGTATCCGGCCGGTATCGTGAGGAGACCCAGGAATATGAGAAAGCGATGTTCGATTACATGGACGTGTCTCCGAAGATGGTGTTTTCCGTAGCTACGGCGCTGATTCCGTTTTTGGAGAATGACGACGCCAATCGTGCATTGATGGGTTCTAACATGCAGCGTCAGGCAGTGCCTCTTTTGACCACGGAGCCGCCGGCAGTGGGCACGGGAATGGAGACCAAAGCTGCGGTGGACTCTGGCGTATGCGTGGTAGCGAAACATGCCGGAGTTGTCGAGCGTTCCGTGTCAAATGAGATCACGGTTAAGACAGAAGACGGCAAGCGTGACGTATATAAGCTGACCAAATTCTCGCGAAGCAACCAGTCCAACTGCTATAATCAGAGACCTATTGTGTATAAAGGCGACAAGATAGAAAAAGGACAGGTGATTGCAGACGGACCGTCTACTTCTAACGGAGAACTTGCATTGGGTAAGAATCCGCTGATCGGCTTTATGACTTGGGAAGGCTACAATTATGAGGACGCCGTCCTTTTGAGTGAACGGCTGGTACAGGAGGACGTATATACTTCTGTTCATATTGAAGAGTACGAGGCGGAAGCGAGGGATACCAAGCTGGGGCCAGAGGAAATTACGAGGGATGTTCCCGGAGTGGGCGATGATGCCTTGAAAGATTTAGATGAGAGAGGCATTATCCGCATCGGTGCGGAAGTTCGCGCGGGCGACATCTTGGTTGGCAAGGTGACGCCGAAAGGAGAGACAGAGCTGACTGCGGAAGAACGGCTACTGCGGGCTATTTTTGGAGAGAAGGCAAGAGAAGTCAGGGATACTTCCTTGAAAGTACCCCATGGTGAATATGGCATCGTAGTGGACGCCAAGGTATTTACCCGGGATAACGGAGATGAGCTTTCTCCAGGCGTCAATCAGGCGGTGCGTATCTATATTGCCCAGAAACGTAAAATTTCTGTAGGTGACAAGATGGCGGGACGTCATGGCAACAAGGGCGTGGTTTCCAGGGTGCTTCCCGTGGAAGATATGCCGTTCTTGCCGAATGGGCGACCTTTGGATATCGTATTGAACCCTCTGGGCGTGCCGTCCCGTATGAATATCGGCCAGGTATTGGAAATTCATTTAAGCCTGGCGGCAAAAGCACTTGGATTTAACATAGCGACGCCTGTTTTTGACGGCGCTAATGAGATTGACATTATGGATACGCTGGATTTGGCGAATGATTACGTGAACCTTTCCTGGGAAGAATTTGAAACAAAGTATCAGCAAGAGCTGCTTCCAGAAGTGATCGAGTATCTTTCAGAGAATCGTGATCACAGGGAAGTTTGGAAAGGCGTGCCTTTGTCCAGAGATGGAAAAGTAAGACTTAGAGATGGAAGGACTGGAGAGTATTTCGACAGTCCGGTTACCATTGGGCATATGCATTACCTGAAGCTCCATCATTTGGTAGATGACAAGATTCATGCGCGTTCTACGGGACCATATTCCTTAGTAACGCAGCAGCCTTTGGGCGGCAAGGCGCAGTTCGGCGGGCAGCGTTTTGGCGAGATGGAGGTATGGGCGTTGGAAGCATACGGGGCGTCTTATACCTTGCAGGAGATCCTGACTGTGAAGTCTGACGACGTGATTGGTCGTGTGAAGACGTATGAGGCGATTATTAAGGGTGATAATATTCCCAAGCCAGGCATTCCAGAATCTTTCAAAGTATTGCTGAAAGAGCTTCAGTCTCTGGGACTGGATGTGAAAGTTCTCGACGAGAACAGAGAAGAGATAGAGCTTATGGAAACCAGTGAATACGGCAATACGGATTTGAACTCCATTATTGCAGGAGATCGGAACTTTGCTTTTGAAGAGGAAGAATCTTTTGGAGCGATGGGCTTTAGCAAACAGGAATTTAATGAGAGCGAAGAGCTGGTTGACATTGAAGAAGATGATGAGGAAGAAGCATTAGAACTAGAGGACGATTTCGCTGACTTTGACGATGTTCTTCAATAGGAAATGATTTTGCATTTTCTATGGCAGAATGCTCTGTGAGAGAGGTAGAAGAAGGGAGAATCATAATGCCAGAAGCAATGAATAAAGAGAAATACCAGCCAATCACCTTTGATGCCATTAAGATTGGCCTGGCGTCGCCAGAGAAGATCCGTGAATGGTCCAGGGGCGAAGTGAAGAAGCCGGAGACGATTAATTATAGAACCTTGAAACCAGAGAAAGACGGCTTGTTCTGCGAGAAGATATTTGGCCCCAGCAAGGATTGGGAATGCCATTGCGGGAAATACAAAAAGATTCGTTATAAAGGCGTTGTCTGTGACCGTTGCGGTGTTGAGATAACGAAAGCCAGCGTCCGCAGAGAACGCATGGGACATATAGAGCTTGCCGCGCCAGTATCTCATATCTGGTATTTTAAGGGGATCCCAAGCCGCATGGGATTGATCTTGGATTTGTCTCCAAGAACCCTGGAGAAAGTATTGTATTTCGCATCTTATATCGTATTGGATAAAGGCGGCAGCGATCTGCAGTATAAGCAGGTTTTATCTGAGACGGAATATCAGGAAGCAAGAGAGAAATTTGGCAATGATTTCTCCGTGGGGATGGGAGCGGAATCCATCAAGGAACTGTTAGAGGCTATTGACCTGGAAAAGGATTCGGAAGAATTAAAGACTGCGCTGAAAGATGCTACAGGACAGAAGCGTGCCCGGATTATCAAGCGTCTGGAAGTGGTAGAAGCATTCCGGGGGTCTGGAAACAAGCCAGAATGGATGATTATGGACGTGATTCCGGTGATTCCCCCAGATCTTCGTCCTATGGTACAGTTGGACGGCGGACGTTTTGCAACTTCTGACTTGAATGACTTGTACCGCCGGATCATTAACCGCAATAACCGTCTGCGCAGGCTATTGGAACTGGGAGCGCCGGATATTATTGTAAGAAATGAGAAGCGGATGTTGCAAGAGGCAGTGGATGCCTTGATTGATAATGGGCGCAGAGGACGCCCGGTGACTGGACCCGGAAACCGCGCCCTGAAGTCACTGTCTGACATGCTGAAAGGAAAATCAGGACGATTCCGTCAGAATCTTCTGGGCAAGCGCGTGGATTATTCTGGACGTTCCGTTATCGTGGTGGGGCCAGAACTGAAGATTTACCAATGCGGACTGCCAAAAGAAATGGCAATTGAATTGTTCAAGCCTTTTGTGATGAAAGAACTGGTATGCAACGGCACGGCTCACAACATTAAGAGCGCCAAGAAGATGGTGGAACGTCTTCAGTCAGAGGTTTGGGATGTTCTAGAGGAAGTTATCAAGGAGCACCCAGTGATGCTTAACCGCGCGCCTACGCTGCATAGGCTGGGAATCCAGGCGTTTGAGCCAATACTGGTAGAAGGAAAGGCCATTAAGCTACATCCTTTGGTATGTACGGCGTTTAATGCAGATTTTGACGGCGACCAAATGGCAGTGCATCTTCCGCTGTCAGTGGAAGCGCAGTCCGAGTGCCGCTTCTTATTGTTGTCTCCCAATAACCTTCTAAAGCCCTCCGATGGAGGTCCGGTGGCAGTTCCTTCTCAGGACATGGTTCTTGGCATATATTATTTGACCCAGGAGCGCGCAGGGGCTCTGGGAGAGGGTAAATTCTTTAAGAACGTAAATGAGGCGATTCTCGCATATGAGAACGATGCTTTGACACTGCACTCCAGAATTACGGCGCGTATGAGCCGTACGCTGCCAGACGGCCAGGTGGTAACTGGAAATGTGGAATCCACCCTGGGACGCTTTATCTTTAACGAGATACTGCCGCAGGACTTGGGATTCGTGGACCGAAGCAAACCGGAAGATCAGCTAAAACTGGAAGTTGATTTCCATGTGGGTAAAAAAGGCCTGAAGCAGATTTTGGAGAAAGTAATCAATATTCATGGCGCTACGAAGACGGCAGAAGTGCTGGATGATATTAAGTCCATGGGTTATAAGTATTCTACCCGTGCAGCCATGACGGTATCTATCTCTGATATGACAGTGCCTGCAAAGAAGCCAGAGCTGATCAAGCATGCCCAAGACACTGTGGATAAAATTACTAGAAACTACAAGCGCGGCTTGATTACAGAGGAAGAGCGTTATAAGGAAGTAGTCGAAACATGGAAAGAAACGGACGACGTGCTGACGCACGAGCTCTTGAGCGGTCTTGATAAATATAACAATATTTACATGATGGCGGATTCTGGAGCCCGTGGTTCCGATAAGCAGATTAAGCAGCTTGCGGGTATGCGTGGTTTGATGGCGGATACGACAGGGCGTACGATTGAGTTGCCGATCAAGTCTAATTTCCGTGAAGGTCTTGACGTATTGGAATATTTCATGTCGGCGCATGGAGCCCGAAAAGGACTTTCCGATACTGCTTTGCGCACGGCGGACTCCGGGTACCTTACCAGACGTTTGGTGGATGTTTCCCAGGAGCTGATTATTCGGGATATTGACTGCTGTGAAGGAAAGCCTGCTCCGGGCATGTATGTCAAAGCATTTATGGATGGCAAGGAAGAGATAGAAAGTCTTCAGGAAAGAATTACTGGACGTTTTTCTTGCGATACGATTTACGACGCAGAGGGCAATGTGCTGGTAAAGGCAAACCATATGATTACGCCAAGGAGGGCGGCGCTTGTGATGAGCAAGGGCGTCAATGATAAGGGAGAACCGCTTGCCAAAGTCAAGATCCGTACGGTATTGACTTGCCGTTCCCATAATGGCATTTGTGCGAAATGCTACGGCGCCAACATGGCTACTGGCCAGGCAGTGCAGGTGGGAGAATCCGTAGGAATCATTGCGGCGCAATCCATTGGTGAGCCTGGCACGCAGCTTACCATGCGTACTTTCCATACTGGAGGCGTTGCAGGAAATGACATTACGCAAGGTCTTCCCCGTGTGGAGGAGCTGTTTGAAGCCCGTAAGCCGAAAGGGCTTGCAATTATTACGGAGTTTGCTGGCATTGCCACGATCAAAGACACCAAGAAGAAACGTGAGATTATTGTTACGAACGAAGAAACCGGAGAAACAAAGGCATACCTGATCCCATATGGTTCCCGTATCAAGATTTTGGACGGCGCCGTACTAGAGGCAGGAGATGAATTGACAGAAGGAAGCGTCAATCCCCATGACATTTTAAAGATCAAAGGCGTGCGCGCCGTCCAGGATTATATGATTCAAGAGGTACAGCGCGTATACCGTCTTCAAGGCGTGGAAATCAATGATAAGCACATTGAGGTCATCGTGCGACAGATGCTGAAAAAGATTCGCATTGAGAATAATGGGGATTCTGAGTTCCTTCCAGGAACATTGGTGGATATTTTGGACTATGAAGACGCAAATGAAAAACTGGAGGAAGAAGGACTGGAGCTAGCAGAGGGCAAACAAGTGATGCTGGGAATTACCAAAGCTTCTCTTGCCACCAATTCTTTCCTCTCAGCAGCGTCGTTCCAGGAGACCACTAAGGTTTTAACTGAGGCTGCAATCAAGGGCAAGGTGGATCCGCTGATTGGACTGAAAGAAAATGTCCTGATTGGCAAGCTGATTCCCGCAGGTACAGGCATGAAGCGCTATAACAGCATCAAACTGTCTACAGATGTCGAAGAGACGGATGGTATTAGTTTTGAGGAGGAAATGCTGGATTTCAGCTACAAGCCAGAAGAAGAAAATCTGGACGAGATAGAGGAGCTTCAGCCTGAATCAGAGATGGAAACGGAGGAAGCAGTGGCGGCAGAGTAGGGGATTTTCGGCGGTGCGAGCGGACAATTCGATGACCGCTGCTTGACAATAAAGTTTCTGAAGCAGGAATAGTAATAGAATCATGGCACAGTATTTAGGGAGGGCAGGCAGTATTGCTTGTCCTCCGGTTTTCTGCGGCCATAATGGGATGCGATGCCTTAGAGGGTATAAATTATGATGGGAGCATGATAGTGCTGCAGCACTGGAATATGCTGATGCTCAGAAAGGGATGTCTGATGAAAACGATAAAAAACCTATGGGATGGCTCTTTTTTTGACCGTTATTTTTTTGGGATTTTACTTGCAATTGAACTTTTAATGTCGTTCACTTTTTTGGGGTATATTCATATACCTCCGATTTCTGTAACGATTGCCTATGTTCCAATTTTGGTGGCAGGATGCCTATATGGTCCTGAGCAGTCTGTAGTGCTTGGGATTGTCTTTGGAACCGCCAGCATGTATAAAGCATCTGCTTCTTATGTTCTCCCAGCAGATGCCGCATTCTCTCCGGTTTTAAGCGGTTCCCCAATCAGCAGCCTTTTACTGGGCGTGGGGACAAGAGCGCTGTTTGGCTTTATCGTTGGAATGGCATTTCATTTTGTACGGGAAAGGAAGCACTATCGTCTGTGGATCGGGATGATTTCAGGGATTGCGCCTAAAATACATTCACTCCTTGTCTATACGGCGATGGGGATTTTATTTCCAGAACTTGGGTATCGGTATGATTCAGCATTTCATTGGGATTTCAATAATACAGTTTATATGATTATCTGTATCGTGGTTGTTGAACTGTTTTGGACAATATACCACAGCGATACCTTGCAAGATGTTAAGCTTTGCATCGACCAGTCAGTAAATAATCCTTATGCGCCAAAGAAAATGAATTTGTTTTTTGCTGCGTTTGAATTTTTTGTACTTTGCATGTCAGTGTTTGCTGCGATCTATTTTTCTCAGAGGGAATCGTATACGCTGGAACAGCATGGCGTGATGGTATCTGACCAGATTTCCAGTGATCTATTGCTTTTGCAAATACAATTTTTAATCGCCTCGTTATCGTTAAATGCAATCTCTGTGATTTTGCTGGTTTCAACTTATAAATATATGTCATACAAGGAATACCAGGGAGAGATAGATGAGGTGACGGGGGTCATGGGCAGGAAGATATTTCTTTATCATTGTGAAAAAGCACAGAAAGCCAACGGCTCGAAATCAGAAAGAACGGGCTGGTTTTTGTTTGTGGATGCGGATTATTTTAAGGAAATTAATGATACTTTCGGACATTCTGCCGGCGATAAGGTATTAAGGGAAATTGCATCGAACTTACAAGACATTTTTGACAATGACGGCAAGGTAGGGAGAATCGGCGGAGATGAATTTGCCGTCATGATTGAGAAACCAATGACTGGGCAAGAGCTGAAGCGGCGGCTGGAACGATTTCTTGAGTCTATTTCTGGCGCGCTGCCTGATAAAAAAGTAACCTGTAGCATCGGCGCATATCAATTTGTTTTTCCACAGAGCGTGAAACATTTATTATTGGAGACGGATACTATGTTATATGAAGCAAAGGAGAACGGCAGGGCTTGTTATAGGGTGAAAGAGTTAAACAATTAGAGAATTCTTTTCCTGGCATTCTGTTTGTGCAAAAAGGTGCGTGTTTTTCAGTGAAGTTTTGGGTGTTTATTTGAAAAAGTTTGAGTTTCCACATTTTGTAATTTTATAGCATGAAAAGGAGGGTGTCGCACGAATGTACTTACCTGTTTAAAAGGTTTACATTGCAAAGCAATGCAAACAAAATGCACAAAGATTATCTTGGGAAGCTAGCTTCCCAGAATAATTTTGTGCATTCTGTCTTTGCCGCATGAGCGGCAAGACCTTTTAAACAAGTGCATCCATTCGTGCGACAGCTTCATTTTGTTTGCATTGCAACCTTTTGAACAAATTTACGTCTTATAAGCCATATTAGTGCGACAGTCCCATCTTGCACATTTATTCCGACACTGCTATGATATATCTAAAAATACTACACAGGAGGATTTGATGCCATGAATGAAACAATAGGATTTATCGGCGGCGGGAATATGGCGAGCGCCATCATCGGAGGATTGCTGAATTCTGGCCTTGCCAAGAAAGAACAAATCATCGCAACCGCAAAAACAGACAAAACACTTGATTCCCTGAAAGAACGTTTTGGAATTACCGCTATCTCAGACAATGCCCAAGCTGCGCAAAAGTCTGACATTCTTTTCCTTGCAGTAAAGCCTTATCTTTTTCCAGAAATCATTACTCAGATCAAAGACTGCGTCCACCCAAACACGCTTCTTATCTCCATCGCCGCCGGGCAAACGATCACGGGAATATTGTCTGCCTTCGGATCGGATGTCAAATTGGTACGCGCCATGCCCAACACCCCTGCACTGGTGGGAGAAGCCATGAGCGCTCTCTGCGCCGCTGCAAATGTCACAGAAGAAGAACTTGCCAAAGCCGTGACAATATTCAACAGCTTTGGCAAGTGTGAAATTATCCCAGAATCCATGATGGACACGGTAATTGGCGTTTCCGGCTCCTCTCCTGCCTATGCCTACTTATTTATCGAAGCTATGGCAGATGCTGCCGTCGCTGACGGCATGCCCCGGGCGCAAGCATACAAATTTGCCGCCCAGTCGGTACTGGGTGCTGCCAAAATGGTGCTGGAAACGGGAACGCACCCCGGCGCTCTTAAGGACGCCGTATGCTCTCCTGGAGGGACCACCATAGAAGCGGTGGCAGTCCTAGAACAGCATGGGCTGCGCAATGCCGTAATTTGCGCCCAACGGGCATGTGTGCAGAAATCACGGGATATGACCTGATCTCAAGCACTCACAAACGTCGGGGACGCAAGCATATATCTGTGCTGTCACTCGCTCAACGACTCTTGCTGCAGTCTGTCAAATTCCGCCATACACTGATCCACCGTAGCGCCATTTAACAGATTGCGGACAATCTGGCAGGTATTTCCCCATTGTTCCACTTTCATCCCTGCATTAGACCCCAGGACATAGACATTTTCTTTGATCTTATCATTCAGGGGCTTTAATGCAGGGATACATTCTACTTCCACGTTTTTCGAGGGAGAAATCACCTTGTTGATCTCTGTATAGGTCTTAAGCGCCTCATCGGACAACATCACGTCCAGAGTATCTTTAGCGTCCTTCAAATGCTCTGCATCAACGCCGACAGCATATCCCGTCATAGAAACCACGGGCATTTGCCCCCGGCTGCTTGGGAATCCGATGACTTTCAATTCGAAATCTGGCTTTCCATAAGCTGTCTCCGCATTGGCAGCGCCCCAATAGGCCATGACGATCGGCGTTTTTTGCGCCAGAAAATCTGGTCCCTCGCCATCAATCGCCTCACTGACATAGGCTTTTTGCGCATCAATATAGCCACGGTCGATCAACTCTTTCAAAAATTCAAACCCTGGGCGCATATAATCGCTATATTTGCTTGTTCCAAGATTTAAAGCTTCTATTTCCGCTTCTGTATTGCCGCCATTATACAAATCTGCATATGCCTGTGCAAAGACAAAATTCTCAAGCCACCAACGGTTGGCGCCAATTGGCGTGTCTATGCCGTTCTCTTGAAACACCTTGCAGCATTTGAGCAGATCTTTTGGCGTTTCTGGAAGTTCCAGATCATACTTTTCAAACAAATCCACATTGATAAACAGTCCATACGCAACGACTTCCTGGGGAACAGCCACTAACTTTCCATCTACCGTATTTGCAGTCTTTACCACCTCGCGCAAATTCTTTGCACTAGAAAGTCCTGACAAATCTAGTAGCCTTCCTTCCTCCCCCAAAATCTGGATCGTGTTTGGGTTCAACAGATAAAAATCATCAAGATTATTTCTCACCCGTTCCAATGTTACCTCGTCATAACTCTTTTCCTGATAACTTTCCGCCGTATAAGTCCGATATGCCACCTTGATCCCAAGTTTTTCTTCTGCCATACAAACCGTTTGGTCAGATGCGCTTCTTGCAATATTTTCTGCATCGGGGTTCGTCTTCTCCATAGGGCTGAAAAAATTTACGACTTTTTCATTTTCCTCTTCTGAAACGATCAGATTATGATCCTTATTTCCCAAATTTGCGCACGCCGCCGCCATACAAACGGTCATTCCAGCCAAGCAGGCTGCAGCTAATCGCATTCTATATTTTTTCCAATTGATCCTCAATATCTTGTTCCTTTCTTGTTACACATTGATTTAATACTTTTTTTAACAGCTCAATGTCAATGGGTTTTGGCATGTGCACATCCATTCCAGCATCCAAGGCTTCTTTTTCATCTTCCGCAAAAGCGTTCGCCGTCATGGCGATAATCGGTATTTTTACTGCATCTGCGCGCTGCAAGGCACGAATTGCCCGGGTAGCCTCATATCCGTTCATCACTGGCATCTGAACATCCATTAAGATTGCATCAAATTCTCCCTCTGGCGCATGTTCAAAACGCTCCAATACGATCTTCCCATTCTCGGCAATTTCACAGCTTGCTCCCTCCATCTCCAATATTTCTGAAAGAATTTCCGCATTGATCTCGTTATCTTCCGCTGCAAGAAAATGAAAGCCTTCCAGGCTATATACATTTTCCTGCAGGACTGCCGTCTGACCGTCTGCCTCAGCCTGAATTTCCAAAATCTTTTCTTTTAATGCAGATACAAAAAACGGTCTCGTAAGGATTTTGACATTTTTGATCTCTGCAGCTTCCTCAATCTCATCTCCATTATGATCTGAAAGCAGCAGGATTGGCACGGTGTCTGGCAGAACCTTGCGAATCTTTTCAGCGGCAAATACGCCTCCGGCTTCTGACAGATTCCAATCAAGCAAAACCAGCTGACACTCTTGGCGCCCGCTTTCTGACAACCATGCAAGAGCTTGTTCCAGGCTCTTAACAGCATGCGTCACAACTCCCGTGTCTTTCATAAGCATCTCAATATTTCTGCAGTTCTCTTCGTCATCCTCGACAACCAGCATCCTGGATATTTCATGTTTCTCCCAGAATTGCCTATCTGCCCGATTCTCTGATATGCGTAACTCCAGTTCAACCCGAAAAAGACTGCCCTCGCCCAGTTGACTAGATACGTCTATGGTTCCGCCCATAAGCTCTACGATATTTTTGGTGATCGCCATGCCAAGCCCTGTGCCTTGCACCTTGTTGGTGGTGCTGTTCTCCGCCCGGGTAAAAGCGTCAAATATCGTCTCCAAATACTCTGGCGTCATTCCATACCCGTCGTCCTCCACTTCGATACGGATATGCTCATACTGCTCAGAACGCTGCTTCAGTCCCTGGATGCGAAACCAGATATTCCCGCCCTCCTGAGTGTATTTGACGGCATTCGAAAGCAAATTAATTAAAATCTGATTGATCCTGGTCTCATCTCCCAACAACTCTTCATGCTGGATGCCAGATACCTCCACATGGAAACTTTGGGCTCTGTCATTTGCCATAGATCTGATAATGGCATCTACGGACGACACTAGGTCATTTAGCGTAAATGGTTCTACATTCAGGACTACTTTTCCACTCTCGATCTTAGAGACATCCAAAATATCATTGATCAGACTCAGAAGATGCTGGCCAGACGCCGTAATCTTGCGGGTATATTGTCTGACCTTCGCCGGATTTTCGGCATCCTTGTCAAGCAAAGTGGTAAAACCAAGAACTGCATTCATAGGCGTACGGATATCATGTGACATATTTGAGAGAAACATGGTCTTAGAATTACTTGCAATCTGCGCCGCCTGCAATGCATCGGAAAGCTGTTTGTTGTAAATTTCCCGTTCCGCTTCCCGTTCTTTTCTTAGCTTGATTTGCTGCCTGTGATTAAAATAATATAATAAGCAGCACAAAAAGAACGCCACCAGCATCACAATTACCACGATTAAAATATTCTGATTTACATAACGCCCTTCCTGTTGAACCGCCTCCACAGGCACATAGCCGATTAGAAAAACAGTGCCATCATTGACTGACCAGATATAATTTAAAGAATGTTTTTCCCGAATGTCATGGTAAAACGTGACATTTTTTCCGCTTTTCAGACACTTGGTCACTTCCCTTTGAAGCTCCTGGTCTTTGATATCATTGGCACGGTAGAAGTCCTTCAAATTCAAATGCCCCGCATTACGCTCACCCATTCCCTTTGGCTTAAGCACAAGCCTCTGGCTCTTGGCATCCATGATATAGAGCATCGCCTGCTTATTATAAAAGCCATCCGGCAGAGACTGATCCAAGGCATCGTATACATATTCAATATAGAGCGCTGCAATTTCCTTGTGATTTTTGACAACCGGACATTTCATCGTATACGCCCATGTGCCCATATGATTAATATATGACTGGGAGATCGCAAGCCCTTCCACTGTCTTTCCCAGAGAAAAATCTAGTTCTTCTTCCGAAAATACACCTCCCGTATTGGAAATGCCTTGCTGTTCCCCAGACTCAATCAGGGAAATCTTTACCATCGTCTGATTTTTCTGGAAAGACCGGATATATTCCCCCATATCCTCTTGCTTCGCCGTTTCATGGGCAATCAATTTTTGAAATTCTGCCTCATTTTTTAAAATTGCCTCAATCGTGCATTTAATCAAGTCCAGGCTTTCACTGAGACTTTGTATGGCTGACGCCGACATCTCAATAGAAATCTTCCTAGCCACGGAAAACACGACGCTCCCTAAAATGCAAAATACCAAAATAATAGAAATCAACAAGGAAAAACCGCTGTCTTTCTTGTTTCTAGTGCGACCTTTCTTCATTCTTAATTCTCCATTCCAATATCATCAATACAAATCCTCGCCTATCATATTAATATGCATGTTTTTTAATAAGTAAAATTATACTTGATAAATCTTAGAATTTCAACTGATGTTTTACTTTGAGTTTCCCCATTTTGCAATTCATAGTGCCAAAAGGGGGCTGTCGCACTAAGATATTTACTTGTTTAAAAGGTCTTGCCGCTGATACGGCAAAGACAGAATGGGGCTGTCGCACGAATGTATTCACCTGTTCAAAAGGTCTTGCCGCTGATGCGGCAAAGACAGAATGCACAAAAATCACTCTGGAAAGCTAGCTTTCCAAGATGACTTTTGTGCATTTTGTTTGCATTGCTTTGCAATGTAAACCTTTTGACCAAGTAAATATCGTAGTGCGACACCCCCATTTTGTTTGCATTGCTTTGCAATGTAAACCTTTTAAACAAGTAAATATCTTAGTGCGACACCCCCTTTCCTAAACAAGATCAAAAAAGCCGCCATATGAAAAGGACTAAAACGTAGGTTCTGAAGCAATCTTTAATCAGTAAATACCACTTCCTGCATTTTGCCCTTTTCATATGGCAGCTTTTCAAAATCAAATTCTAAGAATCAAGCTGTTGATTGATATTGCCCACAAACGCCCAAGGCATTACAAAGCGGAAATCCTTCACCTAATGCGAATCTCCTCAAACGCCCGGTATAAATTAAGCCTTCCCCATCCATACGCCCGGTCTGGGTATATGCGTTTGGGATCACGTTCGGCGCTGCGCTCTAGCATGTTCTTTATGTCTATGCCTGTGATAGAGGAATAATTTCCCCGCACAATCCCCCATTCCATCATCAGCGCAACCGCTCCCGTGGTGACCGCCGACGCCGCACTGGTACCGCTCCTTGTAACGAACATATCTCCTGGAGCCGCCCCGAACACCTCCACGCCTGGAGCTACAAAGTTCGGCTTCAAGGTGCCATTCGCTGCAAATCCCCTCCCAGACCGCAGATAAATGCTGTTGTCTCTGACATTATAAGCGCCTACCGACATCGGCACCACCGCCCCTGAGGGCACCGTGATCGTGGTATCAGGATTAGAACGCACAAAAAATACTTCCCCGGTAAGAAAGTCTTCCAGTGGCAGCCACATATGAAAGAAATGCCCGATTTCTCCTTCCTGATAGACCCGGATGTTCCACAAACCCTGCGTAGGCTTGCTGAAACGGATATAGATCACTTGGGAGCCATCCAAAATCCCCAGAATACGGTAGTCCACGGACACCTTTGTGTCCTCAAACAGGAAGCTATACTCCCTTCCTCCAGACAAAATATACTCGCTTGGCATCCGCTCTCCAGTAGGAGAGATGATATCCACTAAAAAACGCTGCGGGGCCTGCGCCCACATCTCCACATAGAATCCCTGCACCCCTGAACCGACGTCGATTTCCACATTTCGAACGGTCTCCTCCTCTTCAAGCTCTCCAAAATAATGATGACGGGAATTTCCCTCATTCCCTGCCGCTATCACCACCGCATGCTGGTTCTTAAGCGCCGTAAAATTCAACATCGTTGACAATGGATTAGTCCCAGTATGCCCGCCGAGATCCGTCCCCAGCCCGACGCAGAGCACAAGGGGCATATGGCGTTCCTGGGCAAGCAGGCTTAAATATTTTACTCCCGCCATAATATCATTTTCCTGGTAGGCGGTGGCGTCGGGATTGATAAAATAGAACTCTCTTAAGTACTCTTTCGCCTGTTTCAATTTCACCATGGCAATCTTGGCATACGGAGCCGCCCCTGTAAAATTCTTTTCTGGTATCTCGCTTCCTGCGGCCACGCTCGCCATATAAGTCCCATGACCATCCTCATCTGTAACAGGAACCATTTCTTTAGGATTCCCTGAATTCAGTGCGCGATTAATCTGATCGTCTTTATATTCGCTGCCATAGATAAAACCATTGGGCGGCGTTCCGCTGCGGTCCGTCTGATCCCAGATTGCCATGATCCGGGTACTGCCGTCACTGTTGCGGAACACCTGGCTTTCATAGTCAATGCCGGAATCTAGGAACCCTATCAGAACGCCTTGCCCTTTGAGTCCCAGAGTGGGCTGATTATGCAAGCGAATGATGCCGCTCACCTCAAGGGCGCTCTCATCCATCGGGGCATAGCATCCTGGAATCGAATTATAACTATAATTATTAATACTTAAGGGCGGATTGCCCTCTCTTTTAAGATAAACGATGTCATAATTCTGGTCTAGATTTTGCACACAGCAATTTACTGGAGCTCCCCTGGTCTCCAAAATATATTCCATGATAAAATCATAATAATCATTTGAATAGACAGCTTCTTCACAATCCATATGACTGCCCTTTTCTTTTTTAACAGCATATGCCAGGAAATGGGATTCCATGAAAAAATCTGCGTGAATTATGCGGACATTGACCGCAGCTTTGTTAAATATTCTGCAAAGCAAAAGGATCCAGGCATCGGAAATATTTTGCTTAGACGCCGGCTGCCACTGGTTCTGAAAGCGTCGAACAGCCTCGCATGTGAATGACAGGCCCTCCCTTATTCTCAATGTAGTCCTCGGTAATGGTCACCATGCCGATGTTGTCATCCTTAGGGATCTCGTACATAATGTCCAGCATAAACTCTTCGATGATTGCACGCAACGCCCGGGCTCCGACATCCTTCTTTTTCGCTTTGCGGGCAATCGCATGAAGTGCGCCTTGCTCAAATTCCAACTTCACTTCGTCCATAGAAAGCAGCTTCTGATATTGTTTTACAATAGCGCTTTTTGGCTCTGTCAGAATCCGCACCAGCATATCCTCTGTCAAGGCGTCGAGCGCAAAAATCACCGGGAGCCTGCCCAGAAATTCCGGTATCATCCCATACTTGCGTACATCTTCCACCTCTACCCTCTGCAAAAGATTCTCTTCTTTATCGTATTTGTCTTTCAAGTCTGCGTGGAATCCCATGGAAGACTGCTTATTCAAACGCTCCTTGATCACGTCCTCTAAATCTGGAAAAGCCCCTCCGCAAATGAACAGGATATTCCTGGTATCCACGGTTGCCAGGGGAACCATGGCGTTCTTGCTGTTCGCTCCCACTGGCACTTCAATCTGTGCGCCTTCTAGCAGCTTGAGCATTCCCTGCTGGACGCTTTCGCCGCTGACGTCCCGCTGGTTGGTCGTCCTCTTCTTGGCAATCTTATCAATCTCGTCGATGAAAATAATGCCATGCTCTGCCCGTTCCACATCATTGTCCGCAGCCGCAAGAAGCTTGGAGACTACGCTTTCTATATCGTCTCCGATATACCCTGCTTCCGTCAAGGAGGTGGCGTCAGCAATAGCCAGAGGCACGTCCAGAAGCTTTGCCAGCGTCTTGACCATATAGGTCTTACCGCTTCCCGTAGGTCCTAACATCAGCATATTTGATTTCTCAATCTCAACGCCGTCCTGACTGTCGCAAGTCACTCGCTTATAATGATTATATACCGCCACAGACATTACTTTCTTAGCATATTCCTGACCCACCACGTATTCATCCATGCTTGCCTTAATCTTATGAGGCGCGGGAATCGATTTGATATCCAGTACTGGCTCTGATTTCTTCTCTTCTTTTTGTTTTGCTTTAGGCTTTTTCTTTTTCAGCTTCTGGGTCTTTGGCATCATGTTTTGCAGGTCAGACAGGTTGATCATGCTGATATTGGGCATATTTCCCAAATTCCCCATATCCCCCATGGGAAATCCTGGCTGATTCATGCTGTCAAACGTCTTCTGCATACAATCTGCGCAGATGCAAATGGCATTGGGAATCCGAATCATCTTCCCAGCCTTGCTCTCTGGCCTGCGGCAGATATAACAGATATCTTCATATTCGTCCTCCTGCCGTTCTTGCTGTCCCTCCTGTAATTCAGCATCCTCATATTTATCTATATCGCTCATCTTTTCCTCCATTCTGTGCGTATTTCAGCACAAACAGTATCACGCCGAAATCTGGTTTTATTATAATTCAAGGCCTTGCATTGCACAACTGCTTTTTGAAAGAGTTTCGAAAAATTTAATATTCGGAGAAATAATTATAACCGCAGAATGCCTGGTTCACTGGATCGTAATAGATGCCGATCGTAAGCTCGCCCTGGACCAGCAGCAAGATCATATCCTTTAGTTCCACGACCTGATATGAATAGTGCAGATCGGCTCCCACTCCCTGCTCTTTCGCCATAGCGATTGTTTCTTTCTTAATGTTCCGCCGTATTTCTCTCATTTCTTCAACCAATTGCGACTGATCCCCTTTTCCCTGCATCACATAATCCAGCAATTGGAAGCTGCGCAGATAAGCGTTCTCATACCCCCCTTCATCCATATAAAAGGAAGGCGCCGACATATATTCCACCTGCGTCATAAAGATGACATAATCTTCCAGATGATTCTCCGTCTTCTCCAGCGCTGCCACCAGATGTTCCTTTCCCCGTTTCCATTGCTCCTGCTCCCTGCGATCCGACGGATCATACAGAGCGCAGCTAAAGCTAATGACGCTCCACTCACCGCAGGCAATTCTGACCTGATATTTCCTGCCTCCTAATTCCAAGTTTTCCTGGAAAAAGAATATGTTTCCATGAGGCGTGTCTCGCACTTCCCTCATATTGTAATAGATATGTTTCTCGTTTCTATCGAGCCAGTCGCAGACATCTATCGTATCCACGCCTGCCTCATAGGCAATGAGCTGGCCAAAATACCAATCCGTGGCAAACACCAGCGCCTCCTCTGACATGCCTTCCTGATATTTTGCATCGTAGTAATTCTGCTCTGTAAGCAATGCATCTAGTAAAAATTCTGGAACGCCTTTTTCCAAGTTTTTGCCTCTTCCAGTATAATAATTCCAGGGAAAAATACGAATGTCATCCTCAATCTTCCCATAGAAAATATTAGAGCCTGCATTTTCATACGCCGCCTGCTCTGGCGTCTCCTCGCTCTTCAAAATCTTTTTCCCAGTCTCCACAATTCCAAGATACCCCAATGCCAATATTACCACTGCCATAAACAAAGTCAGCAGCATGGACATCAAACTACGCACTTGCTTTGCCCCCTTTCATGCGGATTAGGACATGAGTGCCTTGCTGCGCTTCGCTTTCAAAGCGCATCACGCCCCGGTGCGCAGACACGATCTCTAAACACAGCGCAAGCCCCAGTCCTGCGCCGCCGCTGGCCCGGCTTCTCACCTTGTCCACCATATAAAACGCCTGAGTAATCTTATCAATCTCTTCTTTTGGAATTCCAACTCCCTCGTCTGCCACCTCGATACAGAACTGTCCGTCTTCAAATTGACCAAGAACCCATATGCTTCCCCCTTCGCTGGAAGCCTTTACGGCATTATCCACCAGGTTATAGAGCAGGGATTTAAATAATTCCCGGTCCACCCAAAGCATCCCTGCTTCTGCCTCGCAGGAGAAGTGCAAATGGTGTTTGTCAGCAATCACTTTTAGAGAAGCTCCAATCTCTGCAAACAGCTCGGCCATATCTTCCTGCTTCCAGTCCAACTTGGCTTCTCCTACGGTTATCAGCTCCATCAGCTTTCCTGACAGCGCCCGCATCCTGGTCGCCTCCTCTTTGATGATTCCAGCATACTCAATGCGGCTCTCATCTGAGATTTCCTTCTTTATCTGCAGCAAATCAGAAAATCCCAAAATTGAGGTGAGAGGCGTCTTCATTTCATGTGACAGATTGTCTATAAAATGCTTCCGGTCCTCCGCCACATCCTCCAACGCCCGCACATTGCGTTCCACCGCTTCTGCCATGATATTCATATTCCTTGCAAGCTCTGACAATTCATCGTTTCCCCGCTCCCGGATACGCTTGTGGTAATTGCCCTGGGCAATCTCCCTCGTTCCCTCGTTCACCCTCTTTAATGGCATCAATAGCAGCTTTACCACGACGATCAAAATCAGCGACATCCCCATGGCGCAGGACATGCTGATCACCTGGATCTGATGCAGCATGTCCTCATAGGTCCCCATCACGTCTTTGATATCATTTTCCGTAATCACGTAATAATTTTTCCCCTCGATGCTCTCCACTGACGCAGTGTAAAGCCGGTGGTTTTGCACCTGCATATGAGGAATGCTGCTGGTTTTCACCGCATCAATGAGCACTTTCGGAATCTTCATGCGCTTATTTGCATAAACCTGCTTGTTGTCTCTGTCAAAAAAGGCGATTCCACTCTTACTATCTCCAAAAGTGTCTGCCATATTGCTCCGTAAAGCCTCTTCATCCAGCACGACGGCATTTGCCCGTAGACGCTCTGTCAGCATCAGGCTCCGAAAGCTGGTCAGCAAAAATTCATGTTCACTGTAAACGCTCTGCTTGCGCTGCTCCATTGCCAGGGAAAAACTATTTTTCAACAGCAAAATACTGGTAATGCTCACCGCCAGCATTACCAGTATCATAGTATATAAGAATATTTTCTGCCAAAGCTTCATGTAGTTACTCCTTTGCGCTCTCTAGACGATAGCCCAGCTTCGGAATCGTCACCAGCTTGTCCTTTAAGTTCAGCTTTTTACGAAGCTGCTGAATATGAATGTCAATCGTCCTGCTCTCTCCCTCGTACTCAAAGCCCCAGACTGCCGCAAGCAGGCGGTCTCTGGATATCGCAACGTCTTTGTGCTGGATGAAAAAAACCAGCACCTCAAATTCCTTGGGCGTCAGATAAACATCTTCGCCGCCATTTTTACATGTATGTTCTTCGACGTTCACGGAGATATCGCCATAATGATACACCCGTTCCGTCCGTTTCACCCGGCGCAGGATCACCTCGATCCTCGCCAGAAGCTCCATAGCTTCAAACGGCTTTACAATATAATCCTCTGCGCCAAGGCGCAACCCCCGTACCTTATCAGTCAATTCCTGCTTTGCAGTGATAAATATCACCGGCGATTCTGTGTTGGCGCGCTTTTGCATAATCTCAAAGCCGCTCATGTCCGGCAACATCACATCCAGCAAAATCAGGTCATAATTCGCCCCCTCCATCTTCGCAAACGCTTCCGCCCCGTTGCCGCATATCTCACTATCATAACCGCCGATGGCAACCGTCGCCTCCATCAGCTTTGCAATGTTCGGATCGTCCTCTACAATTAAAATCTTTATCATTCCTGTCCTTCCTTCCACGCTGTCTAGGATTTTATCATTTTTTGTATCGGGAGTTATACATTTTAGTGTTATTAAGTTCGTGAAAGCCTTTGTCTACTGGACTTTCGGGGTTTTCCGGTGTCAGGGTTTTTGTGGTTTGACACACGATTGACACCGTTTTCATTTCTTTGTATAATATCAGAAATCCACCGCTAAAGCATTTATCCGGGCAAGTTCTTTTTCAATTCTGGAAGAATCGGCGATATGGTTATACACCTGCATAGTGATGTTAATGTTCGCGTGTCCCATCAGGTATTGCAGTACCTTTATGTCCATCCCATTTTCCGCCATCCGGGTACAGAACGTGTGCCTCATGGTGTGCGCTGAAATGTCCGGGAATGTTTCTTCCTGCCCCTGTGCGTTTACCGCCTTTGCGATATTGGACAGGATTTTGTTGACGGAACACATTAAAAGCGGTCTGCCGTTCCTTGTGATGAAAACGAAGTCCTGCAATCCCTCAACTTCAAATCTGTTTTTGTCTTTCCCCAGCAGGGAGTTAAGTTCTTTCTGCTGTGCAAAGGCGTTATATACGCCGTCAGACATTGGGATTGTCCGTATGCCGGATTTTGTCTTGGGGGTGCTTACATGGAGCTTTAAACCGTCCCCATAGTCTTTGTAGACCAGTGTCCGCCGGATATGGATTTCTTTCTTTTCCATGTCTACGTCGTCCCATGTAAGCCCTACCAGTTCGCCACACCTTGCGCCAGTGCCGAGCATTACCGTAAGCATAGGGCAGTAGGCGTTGTATGTGGTGTCTGATTTTACAAATTCCATGAGCCGTTTCTGCTATGCAACCGTTAAGGCTTTCTTTTCCTCCGGTTCGCGCCCATAATCGCCCCATACGGATTTTACCGGGTTACGGCGTATGATGTCGTCGTCAACAGCCATTTCAAGAACCGGGTGAAGGAGGTTGTGTACGCGCTTGATACTGCTTTTGCAAGCCCCTCTGTGATAAGCCGGAATAGAGTTTTTTAATGTCGGACGGAAGAACCTGCACGACCTTGTACCGCCCTATGGAATCCTCCACGTTGTTCTTCCATGTGGAGCGGTACATATAGCGACCGTCTTTCCGTTCTGTTTCCCCATTCCTCAATACCCTGTTTTTGCTGTCTTTCCTGTTTGCCATAAAATACCATCCTTTCTTAATTCCCCGGTCTTTTATGGCATGGCTTTTGTATATGCCAATTATACCACAGAGCCGGGGAAATGTAAATTAATTTGACACAAAAAATGGTGTCAGCGGTTGGGAATTTTGACACCAGAAACGGACAGGGATTGGTGTCAAGTTGGTGTCAAAATGGTGTCAGGATTGGTGTCAGATTGGTGTCAGCTTTGGTGTCAGCTTTGGTGTCAGCACTAATGTCAGGATTGAAATGTTATCTAAAACCTTACTGGTTTCTGCTATGCCATAATATATGTGCCTGTATTCCTTGATTTTCCAAACAGTGTCAGTATGTGCGTTTTGTGCAGTCTGGGGTACACAGGTCTTGCAGGCTGGAAACCGCTGTTTTCCGGGCTTTTGTGGTTGTTTTTTGTTTTGTTCATTTTCCGGGGTAATACTATACCCGGAAAGCGCATGGCGGTGTTCCCCTCCATCCCCATCCGCTCCGCTGGCATGAACGCATTCCGGCGCAGTGCGCCTTCATGCGCCCCTGCCAGTTCCGCGCCTGTGGACGGAGGGCGCACGGCGTAATACATCCCCCCAGACGTTGGCAGATAAAGTCTATAAATTGACAAACCATTCACTAAAGTCTTATAATTTTAGGCATAGAAGTAGGCACAGAAAATGCCGGGCGCATATGATAAAAGATATGAGTGGGTATCCGGCATGGCACAGATGAAAAAGGATGGAGGGATTTATGTGAAAACGAAAATGAAAGGGATTGCCAAAAGAATTGCAGTAACAGCCATTGCGGTTGCAGTCGTGTTCGGGGGCATCCAGACAGCCAGCGTCAAGGTAGAGGCTAAGGGAACAGCTTTTATCAACAAGAAAACCAGCAAGGTAACGCCGACTGTTAAGTCCGCTAAGTGGTCACCCTGCAAGGTAAACGTAACAGTCAGCGTTCCGGCTAACAAAGTAAAAAAACTGGGTAAGGTTAAGAAAATCACCGTAGCTTACGGAACTACCAAGAACAGCAAGAAGTTCGAGGCGGTGAAGGCTCAGGCGAAGGTCACCAAGAAGGGGAAGAATCAGTATACCTTTACGATTAATAACATGAAACTTCGGTTTCGCAAAAATGCTTACTTAACGGTTAGGTTTGATGGCAAGACAAACTGGTCTAAGCTGGTGAAAGTAAAGGGTAATGTTAATTATACCCCTATAACCTATTATGTGCGGTGTTGTTGTGGTAAGACTTGGAGCGGTCATAACGGCTATGATGAGCTTTTAGCTTTATTTGATGCGCATTGTAAAGAGGAGGAGGCTAAAGAGCCATCTTCTACGAGTGGGAAAATATCTTTAGAAGACATCTCTAATCAGCAATTTCATGGTTCGTATGAAAATTGGACTGTTGGTGGGTCAGCTAGTAACTAGTAGTATATAGGTTAAACGGTTTAGGTTGGCTCTCTTTACTCTAGGGTATGCAGGACTGTCCCGGTTTATGCATACCCTGTTCTATTTTTTACAAGCTGTCGCAATATTATCTTATGCAGACATGGAAAACCAACAGGGTATTTTTTGCATAACAGCTATAAAAGCCCACATAAGCAGACAGCTTTCCTCTTTCAGCAAGGAAACAATAAACAGAAAATATTTATTACAGCCAAGGGATATTCCAATAAAGTGCATTGGAACATCCCTTTTTCCATGATAGGGGCATTTCTGCCGGAAATCCGCTCTGTAAACCCCCACTTGCTCTGCAAGTGCCTACGGTAAAGGGGTTGACAGGCTCATTGGCTTTTTGCGTCTGGCTGGGCTGGAAAAACAGATTGCCGGATAATGGCTGGTGTGCTATAATCTTCCATAGGAGCAAACGCGTTACAAGGTGGTGAGCCTCCCAAACTTCACGGAAGATGGGAGGTGGTGCAGATGGAATATACATATGATATTTTAAGCCTGTTATTTTTAGGCGGTAACTTCCTGATTGCATTGCTTGCCTATTTGGATAATAGGAATAACAAGCGCAAATAATTATAAGCCTACCTTGTACTTGGCTGTCTAGGTAGGCTTATACAGCTATTCTGGGAGGCTAACCACGCTTGTGGGCGGTTGCTCCTTTTCTATAATATAACATTTCTGTATCTGAAATTCAACTGCTTTTTTTAGAATCCGGCGAATTTATTCTTGCTAAACTTCTGACACACATCCCATAAACAGACACCATTTTTGACACCGTTTTTCCGGGATTTTACGGTTTTTGGTGCGACAGGATAAAAAGAAAAAACGCTGGAAATGCCCATAAACAGGCACTTACAGCGTTCTATAATGTTTGATAAAAGCCATGCCATAGAAAGTATCGGTAAATATGCAGCAATTTGTAAAATAAATGTAATAAGCCTCAGTCCCTCGTTAGTCCTGTTTCCTGGAAATTAGCATTTCTTCCTCCCAAAATGAGCCAGCTATATGTTAAATATATTTATCAATAGCGCCCGCTGTCTCAAGCAGCTGATCCATGCTCTCCTGCACCTGCCGGGCCTGCCTGCTGGCGTCTTCTCCCAATTCTACTGCCTGCTGGGTATTCGCTGATACCTCCTGGCTCACGGCAGATATCTGATTAATGCTGTCGACGATCACATTATTGGACTCTAAGATTTCCTCGATTTTCTGATAGATTTCCGTCACATTCTGGTTCAACGCTCCCATACTGCCGCCGATGCCCGAAAACTGCTGATCTGCATTTTTGATAAGCTCATGCTCCATATGGGATGTTTGCAATACATTGTCCACCGTGGCCTTTGCCATGTCAGCATTCTGCTGCAGCTTTTGGACAATGTTTTGAATATTTTCTGTCAGGTTCCTGGTCTCATCCGCCAATACCCGGATCTCTTCGGCCACCACGGCAAATCCACGCCCGGCTTCTCCTGCTCTCGCACTCTCTATGGAAGCGTTCAACGCCAAGAGATTGGTCTGACTGGAAATCGCAAAAATCTCTTCCGTAATCTCGCCCACAGTGCCTGCATTCTCAATCAGGCTAGTCACGGAAGCCACCACCTGCTGATTTGCCTTCTGCATGTGATCTGACTGTTTTTGCAGTTCATCCATGGTCTTTTGCCCGCCGTCGACAGCCTCCTTGGATTGCTGCGCCAACGCAACCATTTCATCAAACATCTCTTTGGCGCCCTGAATCATCCCCTGAATATTCTCTGTCATAACCGTCTGCTTTTCGATGCTCTCCGCACTATTGGAATTGCCGTCGGAAATCCCGGAAAGCGCCTGGGCCGTGGATTCCACGTCACGCCCCAGGATCTTGATATATTCCCCTGCTTTGGCAGAATTGTCCTTTACCGCCTGAGCGACTTTTAACACATCCTCCAAAAGCCTTGCGCTATGTTCTTTTTCCTCATTGAGGCTTGCAATCCGCATCTCATTGTTGCGGTTTGATATCCTCGTGGTACCGCAGAGCACGATCAGATATACAATCACCGTCGCACCCTGGATCAGCAAGGAAGTACTGTTTAATTCTGCGCCAGAATGAAGCTGCTTCTTGATCGCTGCAATATAAATAATATCCGCCACGTTCACCAAGCTATAAGCCGCAGCAATCCGTAACACAAACTGATAATCAAAATAAAGAATATAAATTACCGTCAGCGGAAATACCATTGCAAATACCAAGTCATTTTGCGCCCCCAGCAATGCGATCGTATAGACGACGATATACCCCGCCATCGATACATGCTTAAACATCTTGCTGTCTTTCTTATGTATAAACACCGCATAATCTGCCACCATGGAAGCCAAAACCGTCAATTCCACTGTCAGTAGAAACGCCAGCCCGATATTTCCTTTGCTATAATCGCCGAAATACCCGAAAAACAGGAATAAATCCATGATCGTGATAATGATAAGTAAAAATTGGTTTACTGCTTTGTCTCTGTTGTAAGCCATATTCTTTCCATCCATTTCTGTTCTCCTTTGATCTTTATGGTAATCTTTCAGCATTATGCTATCATAATCCCTAGCGTTTTTCAAGAATTTGCAACTATTTTTTGCTGTTAGAAAGAATCCTTCGTTTTTACAACATCTCTTTTAGCATCTGATTGACCATTCCGGGATTTGCCTTGCCTTTCAGGGCTTTCATGGTCTGTCCCACCAAAAATCCCAATGCTTTTTCCTTCCCGCCCTGATAATCCGCCACAGACTGTGGATTTTCCTCGATTACTTTGGCTATGGTTTCTTTCAGGGCGTCCTCGTCATCAACCATTTGTAGCTGATGCTCTTGCACATACTGCTCAGGCGCGATATCCTCTGCAAACACTTTTTCAAACACTTCCTTTGCCACTGTTCCATTGATCGTGCCCGCATCTGCGAGCGCAATCAGCCTGGCAAGGTTTTGCGGCGAAAAGGACAGTTCCTCGGGATCCATCTCATGTTCTTTGAGCAGGCGCATCGTCTCGCCCATCAGCCAGTTGGAAGCTTTTTTTGGCTTTTTGCACAAAGCTGCAGTCTCCTCAAACAGATCTGCCAGCTTCTTGGAAGAAGTCAAGATTTTGGCATCATATTCTGGCAGTCCAAATGCCGAGACATACCTTGCCTGCTTTGCTTCCCTAAACTCTGGTTGCCTGTCCTTGATCTGCTGCAGCCACTCGTCACTGATAACAATGGGAACCAAATCTGGCTCTGGAAAATAACGGTAATCCTGGGCGTCCTCTTTGGAACGCATCGCATAGGAATATCCCTCTTCATCGTTCCAGTGCCTGGTCTCTTGCACGACTCGCCCCCCAGATTCCAGCAAATCAATCTGACGGACGGTTTCTGCCTCGATGGCTCTGGCAATTGCCTTGAATGAACCAATATTTTTCATCTCCGTCCGGGTACCGTACGCCTTGCTTCCTTGTTGACGCACAGACAGATTGACGTCTACACGCATAGAGCCTTCCTGCATCTTACAATCGGAAGCCCCAAGATACTGGATCATCATCCGCAGTTTATCGAGATAGGCAATCACCTCTTTTGCTGAGCGCATATCTGGTTCCGATACAATCTCAATCAAGGGTACCCCAGAACGGTTATAATCCACCAAAGATACTGGTTCCCAGTCGTCATGCACTAGTTTCCCAGCGTCTTCCTCCATATGAATCTCATGAATCCCGATCGTTTTGACGCCGTCTTCCGTCTCAATCTCAATGCCTCCATGGTGACAGATGGGCAGATAGAGCTGGGAGATCTGGTAATTCTGCGGATTATCTGGATAAAAATAATTCTTACGGTCAAATCTACAATATTGGTTGATCTTACAATTTGCCGCCAGCCCCACTGCCATCGCATACTCCACGACTTTCTTATTTAATACGGGAAGAGAGCCTGGCATGCCAGTACACACCGGACAAGTATGGGTATTTGGCGCACTTCCAAACGCCGTAGAACAGGAGCAGAAAATTTTCGATTTTGTTGCAAGCTCCACATGGACTTCCAATCCTATGACTGTCTCGTATTTTTTACTCATATGATCTCTCCTCTCTGCGCCAGAGGGCTGCGCTGGTATCGCCTGATTTGCTGATACGCATACGCCGCCTGAATGATTTTCTTCTCTTGAAAGCAATCGCCAATCAGCTGCAAGCCGATGGGCAATCCTTTGGCGTCCACGCCGCAGGGAACGCTGATTGCCGGAAGCCCTGCAAGATTTACGGAAACCGTATAGATGTCTCCCAAGTACATTTTCAGCGGATCGCACAGAGATTCTCCTAATTTGGGAGCCGGAGCCGGAGCGACAGGACCTAAAATCAGGTCATATTTCTCAAACGCCTCGTCAAATGCCTGTTTGATCAGAGCTTTTGTGCGCAAAGCTTTCAGATAATATGCATCGTAATACCCGGAGCTTAACACGAAAGAGCCAAGCATAATCCGTCGTTTCACCTCTGCCCCAAAGCCTTGGGAACGAGTTTTTTTATACATCTGATGAAGCCCTTGATCATCTTGTGCGCGGTAGCCGTATTTGACGCCGTCATATCGTTCCAAGTTGGAGCTTGCCTCTGCCGCTGCAATCACATAATAAGCAGGAATGGCATATTCCACCAGGCGTAAGTCAAATTGCTCCACCATGGCCCCTTGCTGCTTTAAGGCGTCAGCCGCCGCAAGAACGGCTGTTTTTACATCATCTTCCAGGCCGTCGCCCAGATAATCTCTGGGAATGCCGATTCTCATGCCCCTGACATCGTCTTTCAATGCAGCTGTAAAATCGGTATCTTCTCGCTTCATGGAAGTGGAATCCTTCTGGTCATGAGAAGCAAGGACTTCCAAAACAGCGGCACAATCCGTCACATCCTTTGCAATAGGGCCAACCTGGTCCAAAGAGGAGCCATAGGCAATCAGCCCGTAGCGGGAGACGGTTCCATAGGTGGGCTTTAACCCGGTGACGCCACAGAACGCACTAGGCTGACGGATGGAGCCTCCCGTATCTGAACCGAGCGCATAAGGCACTTCCTCTGCCGCCACCGCCGCACAGCTTCCTCCAGAAGATCCTCCTGGAACATGATCCAGATTCCAGGGATTTTTGGTAGCTCCAAAGGCAGAGGTCTCTGTTGTGCTTCCCATGGCAAACTCATCCATATTAGTTTTTCCGAGGATCACGGCGCCTGCCCGTTCCAGATTTCGCACCGCCTGCGCCGTATATGTGGGGATAAAGTTATGTAGCATGTTCGAGCCGCAAGTAGTAAGCATTCCTTGGGTGCATAAATTATCCTTGATTGCCACTGGCACGCCTGCCAGCGGGCTTGTAAGGCTGCCGTTTGCAATCCCTTTTTGAACCTCTCTGGCACGTTTTATGGCTCCTTCTTGGTCAACCGTCACAAAACTGTGTACCTGCGCCTCTTTTTGCTCAATGGCGCAAAGCGCTTCTCGTACCGCTTCTTCCGCCGTGACTTGCCTGGCCTTGATTTTCTTCCCCAGCTCTACCGCTGTCAATGATAAAAGCTTCATCCTGCACCTCCTTACAGATCCACGGTTCTTGGAACCACAAACGCCTGTCCTCTGCGCTTGGGCGCATTGGCAAGCGCATCCTCTGCGCCGTCTTTGTGTTCCACTTGATCCTCACGGAACACATTGCTTACTGAAAAAATATCGGACATCGGCTCGACCCCCGAAGTGTCCAGCTGATTTAATTTGCCGACATAATCCAAGATGCGCTCCATGTCTTTTTTTGCCGCCTGTTTTTCTTCCACGGACAGCTCCAGCTTTGCAAGAATGCCCACATATTCCATGATTTCGTCCGTAATCACATTTTTACCTGCCTCTGTCTGTTTCTTTTCCATGTCCAACTCCTCCTTGTCTTCGTCAGTCACGCACCTTACTATGCACTTCTCGGCTGATCACCACTTCCATGCGGTCTTGCCGATGTCTCTTTCACCTCATTGTCTTAATGCAACCTCTCTGTAACTGCTGCTGATAATGGTCGCTCCTTTTCCTGATAATGTACTCTCGGATTCTCTTTGTGCCTGAGTTTGCGAGAAGATTTTTTGTCAGAAAAAGGGGGCTGTCGCACTAGGATATTTACTTGTTCAAAAGGATTCTGTCTTTGCCGCATCAGCGGCAAGACCTTTTGAACAAGTAAATACATTCGTGCGACAGCCCCGAATAAACTGATTATCTGCAGAACCACCCGCCTTGAGAAAGCATTGCATCCATCCGGGCTACCTGCTGCTTGCCATCAGGAATCCTTTCCCCACTCTTATGCGTAACGTGCATTGACGTACTGACCTACTTTCCGCCGCTCTTCTTGGACCAGCGAAACCTCAACCAGTCTGCTCCAGAGTGTTCCCTTTCTTTTCTCCTCCCAACGGCGCTCTCAGTCGGTGACGTCGTATTCCTGTCGGTCTCTGAAAAGAAGAGTCTCCTTCAACGCTTTGCCTTGCTTATTTTGGTTGTTGAACATCATAGCACGGTTTTTGCCTTTTGGCAAGCGTTTTTAAGTGAACGGCAAAACCAGCTTGCACTCATATGACACAATTTACAACATGGAAATCAAGTCTTGGTTCATTACTTGATATATGTCACGGGACTTTTTAGAAATGTTTACTCCGGCATGAGCAGCCAGTTCAAACATCATATTCATAATCTGTAGCGGCGCAAATCCGGTTCGCTTCTCGATCCACTCTGCGGTCACGCCAATGATCTGATGCGCTGCCAGATTGCGCACCTTGCGTTCCACCTTGCGGATATTTTCCATTAGATTCAGCAAATCGGACTCCTGGCACTTTTCACTTAAAATCTCCAGTATCACATAGGAAGAAATATTGGTATGACTTGTCCATCTTGCTGGTATTTGAATTCCCTGCTTTTGCAATTTATCCAGGGAAAGATACCATCCCCCGTTTTCCTTCTCCTCTCCGATATCTGAAAAACGCAGTCCGCAGGATTTTTCGAGAACTTTTTCTGACAAGGAATAAAAGATCGGCGTCACATCCCGGATAAAATCTGCATACCGTTTCTTTAGTAATTTGGTCTGCATGACCAGAAGATATTCGTATTCTTTCATTTCACGGTCCTGGACGATGGGAAACCACTCTTGAAGCTGATACTTTTTGCGGTTGCCATTAATATATTTTATGTCAAGGCGGCTGCGGGCAACAGCAATGTCAAGACAATCCTGAAACTTCTCAGAAGGCTCCACTGACAAGGTTTTTGCCATCATTTTTGCAGCTTCATAATCATATTCCATGATAAACTTTTGAATATTTTCAATGCGTATGCGGTCTAACAGCAGCTTTGCATCTGAGCGGATACAGCGGTTTTCAAACTCTTCTGTCCTGTCTTTGTCACACATCCACTGAATTTCAACATCATAATCATCCTTGTCCTCATGATGCTTATTCAGCGCCTTTCGTGGCGTAGACACCTGTATCGCCCCTATGTTGTTCCACAACATCGACAACATCTGCAGAGAGCTTTTCATTGCCGGCGTTCCAGATGAAACATTTACCAAAAGTTCTGTGGGCTGATCTTTTTGGCGAATATCCCGCAGCATTTTTTCAAACGGATCAATAAATGCATCGAATATCTGCACTTCTTCCATCTTGTCGTCCTTGATGATTTCTACCTGGAAAGAACATCCCAGCTCTTGCCCCAACAACGTTAGGGCTCTCTGATAACGATCGTCCTTGTCATGATATTGACACATTTCTTTAGACAAATACAGGTATACTTTATCTGGGCGATATACCCTGCAGATATGAAGCATACTGCCGTCTCTCTCATTAGAAATCGGATCCGTTCCCCCTATTGCGCTAAATAGTACTTTCATTTTTCCTCCATTCTGTGCATGTTCCATTACATGGCTACCATCACTATATGATAATAATATCTTCATTGTCAATAACCACTGCTTTTCCGAATGATGTGACCTGACCGCTGCCAACGATCCGATATACCTTTACGCTATCCTCCTTTGCGACATATCCTGGAAGTTCACGAAGAAGCTTATGGTATTTTTTTTGATGAATGATCGCCTCAAATGCGGATTTCTGCACCCGGAATCCATAACCCTGAAGATATTTTGCCAACTGATTTCTTCTTTTATTGTCTACAACATCGTATATGATAAGTACAAATACTTTGTCTGCATATATTTTAGATTCTGTATCAAAAAAATAGTTTTCCATATGTTCACCTCAGCCAAATTGGATGATAAAGAGAGGCATCTTCTTTCTCAATTGCTTTTACCAACTCATTTATCTGCAAGTCAATGGATTGACGAAAGGTGGCTGGATAGTCAATATAGTCTAGATATTTTATAGGAGTTTGCATTTTTCGCTCAAATTTCTTTAAAAATATGTTCAAACCTTCTCTGGTAAGATAATACCCAGGGTTGCCATCGTCATGTGAGAAATGCTCTGTATGTATTTCATTTCCATTTATCATACTCATCACCATGGAATCTACAATCGTTGCCCTCCACTCTTCCATCATATCGCTCGCCAAAGTAGGATGTTTCTCCCTGTCACTATGAATAAAACCAAAATATGGGTGCAGCCCTTTATTCTCTAATCTCCCATATATCTCATTCATAAGGATCGAATAGCCAAGGCTTAACATGGAGTTAAACTCATCTCTTGGCGGTCTCCTGCTTCTTCCCTGAAAAGCAAACTCTTGATGTACGAGTCGACTCAACCCCTCAAAATAAATTCTTGCCGCATTCCCCTCATACCCCATAATCTCACTAATTTTTTTACAATTTATAATTTTATTTAATGACTGTTGCATCTTAACCTGAAGGTCACGCAGTTCCTTTCCTTCGCTGCGGGCATACCTTTTCAAGACTATTGTCTGGTTATGGATTTTCCCGCAAATGATATTTTTTGCTAATTCCAAAGAAAACTCTGTTTCTGACAATGCTGCTTGTTTTCTCTGTCTAAATACATTTACATGATTTGTAGACTGCAGCCGCCCAAAATAAGCTCCGCTTTTAGAATAATAAGATATATTGATACCGCGTTTCAGACATTGTACCACACATTGGGAAGTAATCTGTGCACTGGTAAATATATAAATTGCTTCCAAATTCTCAACCGGTATTTTCTTGGAAGAATCCTCTCCATATTTGACTACAACATAATTAGCATCATAATTCACATATGCTCCATTAGCATTTACAAATAGATAACTCATGGCTTTCTCCTTTCTAAATTTTTATATGATTTCCCTTTTTCACTTAGCAGTTTATAAATGAGATATATGAAATTGATCTTGGCATTTTTGCGAAATTCAGGAAACAACGGTATCTTTTGCTCTGCTTAAAACTGCTTTTCTGAGTTTTTAGAAAATTAGTGTAAAAATGGGGTTCCTTTTCTAAATACTGATAAAGAAATAGTTGGATATTTTTCGAAAAAGTTTCCGTCCCCTTTCGGGGTCTTCCTTTTCTAAATACATGTCAAACGACTAGAGGGCAAAGATATTGATGATGTTTCCGTCCCCTTTCGGGGTCTTCCTTTTCTAAATGCATACAACAGAAATGAAAAATAAACAGGAAAATAGTTTCCGTCCCCTTTCGGGGTCTTCCTTTTCTAAATGTATATACCAGAATTTTGGTGCGGAGTAATTGCGTTTCCGTCCCCTTTCGGGGTCTTCCTTTTCTAAATACAAAAGAAAAGATTAACAAGCATATCAATTGAAGTTTCCGTCCCCTTTCGGGGTCTTCCTTTTCTAAATTACAGAAGATGAGTGTATATTTGTAACCATATCAAATGAGTTTCCGTCCCCTCTCGGGGTCTTCCTTTTCTAAATTGATTATATTGAGTTCCAGTATTCAGAGAAGCTTGTTTCCGTCCCCTCTCGGGGTCTTCCTTTTCTAAATTCACAGAGCTTTATGATTACTACCTGGATGAAATAGTTTCCGTCCCCTCTCGGGGTCTTCCTTTTCTAAATTAAAATGCTTTCCATTACCGCTGTTTTGAACAGAAAGTTTCCGTCCCCTCTCGGGGTCTTCCTTTTCTAAATTAGTAACTATAGGTTCATGCTTAAAGATAATATAAAGTTTCCGTCCCCTCTCGGGGTCTTCCTTTTCTAAATGATATGCCAGTATTCAAAAGTTTTTTGAGGGAACAGTTTCCGTCCCCTCTCGGGGTCTTCCTTTTCTAAATAATAAGAAAGAAGAGGTATTCGTTATGAGCAAGAAGGTTTCCGTCCCCTCTCGGGGTCTTCCTTTTCTAAATGATGATGTTGGCCTTGGATACGCAAAGGGAAACAGTTTCCGTCCCCTCTCGGGGTCTTCCTTTTCTAAATTGGATTTGATGATTGCGGAATGGCTCCTGTTTTTGAGTTTCCGTCCCCTCTCGGGGTCTTCCTTTTCTAAATATGAGGTGCTTTGTGATATTAGGCAAAGAGATTACCAGTTTCCGTCCCCTCTCGGGGTCTTCCTTTTCTAAATAATTACAGAAACAAGCAAACAACAAACCAAACAGGAGGGTTTCCGTCCCCTCTCGGGGTCTTCCTTTTCTAAATGTTACTTGCAGAACGCTTTGCAACTGATTTGAAGTCGTTTCCGTCCCCTCTCGGGGTCTTCCTTTTCTAAATTTTTAAAGCGTGTTCCATCCACACGCTTTGAGAACGGTTTCCGTCCCCTCTCGGGGTCTTCCTTTTCTAAATTTTTGAGGACGACGCGATTGAAGCGGTTTACTTTTTGTTTCCGTCCCCTCTCGGGGTCTTCCTTTTCTAAATCCCACCTTCTGCACCCCAGTAAATTTCACGCTTGGCAATGCATTTTACGGGGGGAACTTTGTTCTCATTAAACCAATGGCAAGATGGTAATTAATAATCATTACAAATCTAGCAAAATCAAGCCTCGGGGGAAACAGCTCACCATTTCCCCATACCTTATATTTTCAAGTTCCAGAAAAATCTTTTTTCGTCAGCAGCTAGCGGCGCCATCTCAAGGATGCGTAAAAAGCCGGAGCCGGCATTGCCCCACCGGATGCCTGGTTCCATGATAATCTGCCACTTTGCAAATATGAGGAGAGACGCCCAGACCTTTATCCTTGCCGTGTCCATGTTTGTCTGGAACACCGACTGCCTTAAAAATCCTAGCCGTCAACTCCACTCCAGGACTTGTACCAAATAACGGATAAACTTCCGTCTTCGTAACAAACCCGGCTCCGCCTCCCAGCCAGACAGATTGTTCGGAAGGCGCATCCATGCCCGGATATTTTTGCAAAAAACACTCAAAATAATTTTTTCCAAAATAAGAAACCGCCTGATTGATGTCTTTCTCTGTCATATCGCAAATGCTAGCGTCAATCGTAACCTGGAAACGAATTTTTGTGCCTGGACGAAGCATTTCCCTGAGCATATTCAGCTTCCGCTCTTTCCCATCCGTGTGAAGTTCCACCCTTTGGCAAAGCACCAGATCATCCACCGACAAAGGTTCACTATCGCTGACAATGATTCCCGCCATCTGGTCATTCACAGCATCGTGTTTTCTTGTTCCAGGCCTTTCTAATGTCCGAAAACAGCATGACTCTATCTCGCCTGATTCTCTCTTACAGATATTCCGCCGTTTTCCACGGTTGCTTCTGATATTTGTTTCAATATTCTCTTTCAGCTCTTTATATTTCTGCGAATGTTTTCTGATATCATATGCCAGCAGAACCGTGCGCAGCATGCCCTTTATAGAGCTCCCTGGAACATATGGCAGTCCATAAGCATCCTTTACGAATTCCAACACAGTCAATTTGCTGTTGGTATCAATGACCGCATCCTGACAGTCCAGATGATATCGCACACATGGCATGTACTCCTCTTCTGCAACTTGATTGTTTATCAGCCATTTTCCTAAATCTTCCCTGCTGCTTCCCAGCATAAAGGCGCCATATTTTGATATCAGATTCTTCTTGGACAAAAGATCGCTCAGCTTAGATGGATCAAGCACGGAAATCTGCTTCTTCCAAGGGGAAAACGCATACTCTTTTTTGCCAATTTTTTTTCCATTTCCAATAAATACCGGACCCTCCGCCGTCAGCTCCGCATCATATACTTTTAATACATGTTTCAAGACCTCACCTCCAAAAAGAGGGGTTTCGCATAACGGTATACCGGATGTGCGCCGCGGTCGCCCACATCATAAATATCCCCCTCAAATTTTCTATGGAAACAGGCGCCCGACTGAAATACATACAGATCCCGTTTTCTGGACTGTTCCGTAGCATAATTTTCCGACATCACAAATCCACTGCGCTTGACCAACAGATAACGCGCCTCTTGCAACGCCTCCTCCAGTTCTTCCAGAGCAGGCAGGCTCAAAGACAGCGACATATACACAGAGCCGTGTTCCGACTTGAGCCGTTTGATCATATCCTCTGAAAAGGTTCCATATTTCAATTCAAAACGACCCAATCCCGCCGTCTTTTTACCCCCGATTCCAGATAAGCCCAACGCCGACAGGCTGTCTTCCACCTCTATTGCATCCTCATTTCTTTCATATCCCAATATCAGATACAGTCCGCTTTGGGGCTTAAAATAATAAGCGCCCACCCGGTAGGGAAGCGTCTCCTCCTCTCCCCTTACTGCCGCACTGACCTTTATCACTTTGTTCCCAAGCCCCTTTTTAAACCGATCGCTTTCCTGTTTGACGTCTAACGTGCCGTCTAAGTACTGCTGCAGCTTCTGCGCCGGAACATAGCTCAGTTTCTTATAAGCCTTCTTGATCCCAGAATCCCCATCTTTTTGCTCAGTTTCAATTCTGAGCATCGGCTTCGGCAGATAAAAGGTATCGCCAATATACGGCAAAGCATCTGAAATGCGAATCGCTCCTGCCGCCGCTTTCTCAACAAAACTTTTCAGCTCTTGTTCTCCTTGCTTTAAATACTCCTGGCAAAGCGCAGAAAAAATCGTGTCCGCTCCCAAAGCAAACTCCGTGTCGTCCAAAGTTCTTTTTCCAAAATGAACGCCTGTGGTAAACGCAAATTTCAAAATTTTATACTCCATGTTTTACACATCCTTTAACAGTCTGTTGCACGTCTCCAGAATTTCCTGAGAAATCTCGCCCACTGCCGTCTTTGCCATCAAATCACAGAATTTGATCTTTCCATATCCCCTGGAACCATTTCCACCCAAGTAATCATACTGCAGCAGCTTCATCCCCTGCGCCAGAACCTCAAAATCCTCTGCAATCTCCTGCTCCTTCTCTCCCTCTTCGTAGAATTCATACATAATATCCAGATCAAACTGCGACCCTCTAATCACCCGTTCTATCTGCCTGGGATTTGCCACTGCCGTAATACGGTCAATCGTATTCTCAAACTTTATCTCTGTAAGGCTCTGCAGTCCATGCTCCCGCAATTTGCGGGCGTTCTCCAACATCATATCCGAAATCATGATGCGGCTAGTCTTGACCGCCCCCTTTTTCGCTGAGCCGAACAGCCTCACTAGACGTTCATGATCTTCGTCCGGCTTTACGACTGGTTTTTCATTATAGGACTTAGCCAGCAGGCTCCTGATCTTTCCTTTTAAAGAGCTTCCTGGAATCATAGGCTCATTGGTCCTCACATCCTTGATCACTGGGGCATCCACTGCTCCAATGGCTGCAAAGACAGAAGAGCCGCCGATATGCATCCCTGTCAACACTTCTATTTTCCCTGTAACCCGTATTTTTGCGTACATAATCCTTCCCCCTAATTATCTTTTCCGCCATAGTACCTGTGATATGCCACCAGCGCTTCCATATACTTGTGAAACAGCAGATACTTTTTCTTGGAGCCATTGATTTCTTTTATGTAATTCAAAATACATGCCTTTTCGATAAAACTCTTGACAGACGGTTCTCTTCCTGCCTCATAGATAAAGCGGATTTTTAAATAACTGATCCTCCCGCGGATCTCTTCACTCAACGCTTCACTGCGGCAATTGATCACCTCGTTATAAATGTCCGCAGACATTGCAAGCAGATTTCTTATCTTCGAGGTGGTAACCATTCCAATAGGCTTTTTGCTTCGTTGATTATTATCAACCATTTCTTTCTTATGCTCTAAAACCGCATGTTCCGCTTTTTCCACATAATCGCTCTCCGTTATCGCCATTCGTCTTCCTCCTTATCCCTGATCTGATATGCATACAAATTGATAGCCGTCTTAAGCTGCCTGCAATCCTCCTCGCTGTGGATCCATTTATACATCTCCCTGGAAAACAGCTGGTAGCGATCTTTCTCCTCTTGGCTTGCCTGTTCTCCAGGCTCCATCCGTGCCAAAAGGTACACATACCTTGCCAGATTAATCTTATCTTCCTGTCCCCGTACCAGCTGCAGCAGATGATACAGAAAGCTTTTCCCCCTGTCCTCCGAATACTGAAAGAAACCCCAAAGAACCCGCAATTTTTCCCCAATGACTTCTTCTTTTAATGCTTCCCAAGAATACGTTCCATCGCTGATTTCAAAGGCAACGCCGCTCTCTTTGTCCAGTTCCTGATGAGAGTTTCCGTCCGGCAAAATCGTAACCGCATTCTTCCCCGGACGCATTTTGGATTCCTCTTCCAAATCCGCTACCTCGTAAGCGCTGACATGGATCGGGAACTTGGGCTGGTAAACGCCGATCCCTGCTGAAATGGTCAATGTTGCTTCCGTGTATTTCTGAAATGCCTGTTGAATGTCTAGCGACAGTTCCAGTATGTCATCCCAAGCGCCCACGATAAACAAATCGTCGCCGCCGGAATACACCACTGTTGCTTTTCGCCGCGACTCCTCTTTCTGTCCCATCCTATATTGCGGATGTTCCAATATTCCGTTTATATAGTATTTAAAAAACATCGAGAGCTGTCTCGAAAGTGCCGCCGTCCTGGACAAGGTCACATATTTGTCCCCGTTGTCCTGATTTTCAAATCCTGACACAAAGGCTGTTCCCAAATTATCGACGTCCGCCCGGAGAATTCCGACCCGCCGGATTCCCTTTGCCTGCTGCGCCAGCTCTTCCATGGTATCTCCCGTAGTGTAGCTTCCCACCCACATCCTGGATGCAATATGCCTCCCAGAACTGAATTGGTTCTTGCCATATGTGCGAATATAAGCGTCCTGCTTCATGCATTCCTCAATCCCCTCTTCCTGCCTTGACGCCAGACATGCTCCAAAAGGCAAGGGCACGCCTTGCTTGCGGGGACTGCAAAAAATCACAAAAAAATCACGATATAAAATGTCTTTCGAAAACTGAAGGATTAAGGCACAGCTTTTGCAAAGCCCCTCCTCTGTCAAACGGTCAAGTTTTTTGCACACCTTGCATTCCCTGGCATAATCGTTGTAGCTTCTCTCGTTTAGCTTGCGAATCTGCGCCGCCGTGTAGCGGGAAGACTTTTTCTCTCCAATGGCAGCGCTCACCCTCCGAAAAATATCAGAATAGCTGCCCCTGGGCTCATTTTGCAGATCCAATGCAGAACATTCCGCCAGCCCTGCAGCCATATAGAGGGAGATGTCAAACTGCTCCGTCAGCCAGTCATTTAACTGCTTCTCAAACTGCTGCACCACCTGCCAGGTTCTCCTTGTATTCGGCATCAGGATATAGCAATGGCCTCCTCCGGAATAAATCAGATTTGTCCTTGACAGCTCTATTCGCTCCAACAAAGTATCCACCACATGCTCCATCATGATTTCCAGATAAAAAGAACGCGCCCTAAGATTACGCAAAGCCCCTTCGCTGTGTATGGTATAAATAAAATTCTGAATTCCTGATATATCCATGGAAAACAAGGCAAACACCTTTTCTTTGCAGAACTCCCGCCCATGCTCCAACAGCCTGTCCTTATAATCACTCACTTGTTTCTCCTCCAAGTAATCATAAATGCAGGCGCAAAGCGCCGCTGTCAGTTTCAAATGATCATACAAAGAAATATCCGCCATTTCATCCTTTGCCGTGGAAGATGGTATGAAGCTTAAATTCTCCTCCAAAATCCCCAGAAGAGAATTCAAATATTCTTCTTCCCAGACAATTCTCCGAAAGTTATCTGTCAGATTCTGCTTAACAGCGAGATAAAAATGCTCGTCTAATGTAATTTCCTCCTCCGTTGGAAAATTAATATCCGTGCACTCCCCTAGCATTTCCGGACGATAATGCCTTGTTCCCCGGTTGCCGTTTAAAATATTAAACACCGATTGCAAAGGCATTGTTTGATCAAATCCGCTGTCTTTCTCTTGCTTCTTCCTGTGATCCGCTGCCGCCGCAATATTATCCGCAAAATAGGTAATATATGCAAAAGACCCAGAGGAAATATCAGCGTTTTCCAACTCTGCGCCATGATGATACCTCACAGACTCCAACACATGTTTCTCTTCTAATTGAATTTCCTGGCTTAGAAACTCATATCCGCTGACACTGTGATTTCTTTGATCTCCCTGCCGATAAACCACTTTGCCCACATCATGGAGCAGTCCGCCGACAATTAACTGCATTTTCTCTGTTGTCATAATCTCCTCCTAACACTTTAATGCTCCCCATCCCCATAGCGGTCTTTATCCCTATGCCAGAATATTCTCCAAAGTGAAACAGCATATTTGCAAAGTTAACCAAAGCCTGGGGCGCATTGATACGAATTTTAATCTCTCCGAAAAATGCAGGCACCTTTGACCCATGAACCGAATAGCTGCAGCTTCTGAGACGATACCCGGCAATCTGGCTGCTCTGCACGAGCTCTTGCAGCACTTCCTGGCTCGCCACAGTTTCCTCTTTTGAAGCCGCATCATATTTATTCATCAGACTTTGATAAATTAGCTGCAGTTCTGGAAAAAATACATAATTCCCCTGCCGCTTAAATGCCGCAGGCGTCTGGAATTGAATCTTAAGATAACGCTCTGCAGCTGTAAAATAATACTGCTCCATAAATTCACCGACGTCCATCTGCACTAGTTCTTTTTTTCCAACAGATAGCTTCCACCCATTGTGCGCGATCTCAAACTCTTTGAATTGGCTGCTTTGCAGCGGCAGGATCACCTGCTGATAAGCTTCCTCATTGAAAGTGCAGACTGTCCATATATTTTTTCCATTTTGATGTTCCACCGACTGGCGGTAAGGATGCAGCTGAGACTTATGAAGCTCTTTTGCATATTCCTGCGAGATCTGCTCCATAAGAACGCTTTGTAAGAGAACTGCCTTCTGCCAATGCAACATGTCACACTCAGCGGTTTTCAGCTCAAGCTGTAATTTTGCAAACAAATGAAAACTCCCCCTCCATATATTCTATACTGATATCTATCAATGCCCTTTGACAATTTGCTCGTATGATGTGCGCATTTTTGCACATACAGACACATTCCGCCGCTTGGTTTCATACGGCGTCACGACTTTTTTCATTATACCATATTTTTACAAATTTCTCCATCTATTTTGACTTCGAGATTCCCCATTTTGCAATTCATAGTGCCAAAAGAGGGCTGTCACACGAAGATATTCACTTGGTCAAAAGGTCTTGCCGCTCATGCGGCAAAGACAGAATGCACAAAAATCACTCTGGAAAGCTAGCTTTCCAAGATGACTTTTGTGCATTTTGTTTGCATTGCTTTGCAATGGAAACCTTTTGACCAAGTGAATATCTTCGTGCGACAGCCCCACTTTGTGATGGAATCCTTTTGGCACTATGAATTGCAAAACGAAGAAACTCAAATATTTTTGACAAATTAATGATGTGATCAAAACCAATTTAAAAGGACTGTTGCAAAATGCAGCTTCCATACAAGACACGGATGAAATTCCCGTGGTCTAAATACCACACCCTATATATAGCAGCCATTTTGTAACAGTCTCTTTTTCGCCTATTCTACAAACAACGGCGTTGAATAATATCTGTCTCCGCTGTCCGGCAGCAGCGCCACGATGGTCTTGCCTTGATTTTCGGTGCGTTTCGCAAGCTCTATGGCGGCATGCAAACAAGCTCCAGAGGAAATGCCCACCAGCACGCCTTCTGTCTTGGCAAGCTCTCTGCCGATCTCAAAAGCTGCTTCATTTGCAACCGCAAAGATCTCATCATACACCTGAGTATTCAAGGTGCCTGGCACAAATCCAGCCCCGATCCCCTGGATCTTATGAGGACCGCTCTTTCCCTGGGAAAGCACCGGGGAGGCGTCCGGTTCCACCGCCACCACTTTCACTTCTGGCTTCTGGGACTTTAAATATTCCCCGACCCCGGTGATGGTCCCTCCGGTTCCCACGCCTGCGATAAACATATCCACTGTCCCTTCGGTGTCTTCCCAGATTTCCGGTCCGGTGGTCTTTCTGTGCATCTCGGGATTGGAAGGATTCTCAAACTGCCCCGCAAGAAAGCTTCCTGGAATCTCCTTTGCCAGCTCTTGCGCCCGGTCAATGGCTCCTTTCATGCCTTTTGCCCCATCCGTGAGCACCAGCTCTGCGCCATATGCTTTTAAGATGTTCCTGCGTTCCACGCTCATGGTTTCAGGCATCGTCAGTATGACCCGGTAGCCTTTTACCGCCGCAATGGCTGCAAGGCCGATCCCGGTATTCCCCGACGTCGGCTCTATAATCACGGAACCTTCCCCTAAGAGCCCCTTTTTCTCAGCATCTTCTATCATCGCTTTGGCGATGCGGTCTTTCACGCTTCCCGCCGGATTAAAATATTCCAGCTTCGCCAGCACCCTGGCTTTCAAATCAAACTTTTTCTCTATATTTTTTAGTTCCACCAAAGGGGTGCTTCCAATCAAGTCCAGCATTCCCTGATAAATACCTGACATAAATAGCTTCCTCCTTAATTTTCTCAATTTAAGTTATTGCCCGAAATGCCTCTTCCAAATCCTCGATGATATCGTCGACATGTTCTGTCCCAATCGACAGACGAATGGTATTTGGGGCAATGCCCTGCTCTTTTGCTTCCGCTTCATTGAGCTGGGCATGAGTGGTGGACGCCGGATGGATGGCAAGCGATTTCACATCTGCCACATTCGCCAGCAGCGAAAATACTTCAAGATTGTCAATGAAATCTTTCGCCGTCCGGTCATCCCCTTTGATTTCAAAAGTGAAAATGGAACCTCCTCCGTTTGGAAAATATTTTCGATATAATTCCTGCTGTCTGCAATCAGCGCTGACGGAGGGATGATGCACCCGTTCCACTTTCGGATGACGATTTAAATATTTTGCCACTTTCAAGGCGTTCTCCACATGGCGTTCCACTCTTAAGGACAAGGTCTCCAGGCCCTGCAGAAAGAGAAACGCATGGAACGGGGAAAGCGTCGCTCCGGTATCTCTTAACAAAGTGGCGCGGATCTTGGTCACAAACGCCGCCGCTCCCGCCGCCTTGGTAAAGCTCACTCCGTGATAACTGGGATTTGGTTCCGTGAGCGCTTTAAATTTTCCCGAGGCTTCCCAGTCAAACGTTCCGCCGTCTACGATCACCCCGCCGATGGCGACTCCATGCCCGCCGATAAACTTCGTGGCAGAATGAATCACAATGTCTGCTCCATGCTCGATAGGTCTTACCAGATATGGAGTTGCAAAGGTATTGTCGACCACCAGGGGAATCTGATGCTGATGCGCAATCTTTGCGATAGCTTCGATATCGCTGACATCGGAATGGGGATTGCCAAGAGTCTCAATATAAATCGCCTTGGTATGCTCTTTGATTGCACGTTCGAAATTCGCAGGATCTGAGGGTTCGACGAAAGTCGTGGAAACGCCATATTCTGGAAGCGTATGTTCCAGCAAGTTGTAGCTCCCGCCATAAATATTGTTGGCAGCCACGATATGATCGCCATTTTTCGAAAGGTTCAAAATCGTATAAGTGACCGCTGCTGCGCCAGAGGCAACCGCAAGCGCCGCTGTGCCTTTCTCGAGTGCCGCAATCCGCCTTTCAAAAATATCCTGGGTGGGATTTGTCAGCCTTCCATAAATATTCCCGGCGTCCTCTAACCCAAACCTTGCCGCCGCATGGTCGCAATTATGGAACACATAGGAAGACGTGGCATAAATCGGGACTGCCCTGGCATCTGTAGCCGGATCTGGCTCTTCCTGTCCAACATGCAACTGCAATGTTTCAAATTTTAAATTTCGTTCCGCATATGGTTTCCTGCTCATTAACTTTCTCCTTTTCCTATTATTCCTACTAACTTACTAGGCTATTTTAGGTACACTATACTCCTTTTCTTTTGGGATGTCAATAAGATTTGGACAGCAAAATGCCTTTCAAGGTAACGACATTAACATCAGCAAAAAAAACGAAATATTTTGAAAGAAATTGACCGAAACCTATTGATATTTTAAAAATATATGATATAATATCATTAAATTCAATCAAAATATTTCAGAATCTATCAAAAGAAAGGAGGAGGTCATGCTTACAGAAGAAAGGCATTCCATAATACTGGATGCCGTCAATAAAAGGAAAAGCGTTGGACTGAGTGAGCTTTGCGGGCTGTTGAGCACTTCCGAATCAACAATACGAAGAGATCTTAGCTTGCTAAATGAAAAAGGATTGCTTACAAAGGTCCGTGGCGGCGCAATCGCACTCTCCGCCGATGAGAACTTTGCTTCCTTTGAACCGAACGTGGAAGAAAAAGCCGAGCTTTTCACGGCGGAGAAAGAGGCGATCGCAAGGTATGCGGCTTCTTTGATCGAGGATGGTGATTTCGTCTACATCGACGCAGGGACGACGACCGAAAAAATCATACAGTTCATTCCGTCAAAATCTGTCACATTTGTCACAAATGCTTTCATAAACGCCAAAAAGCTTGCGCAAAGAGGCTTTAAGGTAATCATTCTTGCTGGAGAAATCAAGGCGTCGACAGAAGCGGTGATAGGTTCGGAAGCGATCTCAAGCCTTATGAACTATAATTTCACCAAATGCTTCATGGGCGTAAACGGCATCTCAATACGAGGCGGCTTTTCCACGCCAGATAAAAGCGAAGCATGCGTAAAGGCTATGGCTGTCTTACGAAGCAGAGAAATATTCATACTTGGAGATCACTCTAAATTCGGCAAAATAACATCTGTAAAATTTGCCGAGATAAACCGTGGAAAAATAATCACAGACAAAGTTCCCGATAAAAAATATCTTTCGGAAGCGTCTGTAAAGGAGGTTTTATAATGGTTTACACAATAACATTCAATCCTGCCGTGGATTACGTCGTACACACCGACGAAATTGCCGTGGGCGGCGTCAACCGCACCAAAAGCGAGGAAATTTATTTCGGCGGAAAAGGCATCAACGTTTCCATCGTTCTAAGCGAGCTTGGCGTAAAATCCCGCGCACTGGGATTTGTAGCAGGCTTTACGGGGGACGCAATTGAAAAGGGCGTGACCCAAAAGGGCGTGGAAACAGACTTCGTGCACCTTGAAAACGGCTTTTCCCGCATAAACGTAAAGATAAAGTCAAAAACTGAGACTGAGCTAAACGGTCAGGGCCCGAACATCGATGACAAAGATCTCAACCTGCTTTTTGAAAAGCTTGACAAACTTTCCGACGGCAGCACCATAGTCCTTGCAGGCAGCATACCCGACAGCATGCCTGCGGATATTTACGAGAAAATCCTTGAACGTCTGCAAAACAAAAACATAAAAGCCGTCGTCGACGCCACAAAAGACTTGTTGATGAACGTGCTCAAATACAAGCCGTTCCTGATTAAGCCCAACAATCATGAGCTCGGAGAAATATTTGGAAAGACACTGGAAACCAACGAAGAAATTGAAAAATATGCCAGGAAATTAAAGGAAATGGGCGCACAAAACGTACTGGTTTCAATGGCAGGGGACGGCGCGCTGCTGCTTGACGAGAACGGCAAGACACACATCTGCGGCGTATGCAAGGGCACTGTGAAAAATTCCGTTGGCGCAGGAGATTCCATGGTTGCGGGATTTATTGCAGGTTCTGCGCAGGGCGATTACGAATACGCTTTGAAGCTTGGCACTGCCGCCGGGGGCGCAACGGCATTCTCAGACGGCCTTGCCAAAAAAGCGCTGATAGACGAACTTCTTACACAGCTTTCACTATAAAAATTTAACAGGAGGTAATTTTTATGCGAATCGTTGATTTACTGAACCGCAAAAGCATCCAATTAAATGCAGCTCCTAAGAGCAAATCCGAAGCTATCGACATGCTCGTGGACTTGCAGGTAAAAAGCGGAAACATTTCCGACCGGGAGGAATACAAAAAAGGCATCATCGCCCGTGAGGAACATGGTTCAACGGCTGTAGGCGAGGGAATCGCCATCCCGCATGCGAAAAACAAAGGCGTAAAGGCTGCTTCGCTTGCGGCAATGACCGTTCCAAACGGCGTGGATTATGAAGCTTTGGACGATGAGCCGTCAAACCTTTTCTTTATGATCGCTGCTCCCGAAGGCGGCGGAGACGTACACCTTGACGTCTTGTCGAAATTAATGACCATTCTCATGGACGAGGATTTTCGCGCAAGGCTTCTTGCCGCAAAAGATCAGGACTCATTTCTGAAGATCATTGACGACATGGAAACGGAAAAGTATCCCGACAAGCCACAAGAAAGCACTGCCGCTAACGGTTCAGACAATAGAATAAGAGTGCTCGCTGTCACAGCTTGCCCTACCGGCATCGCACATACATACATGGCTGCCGAGGCTCTTGAAAAAGCTGGAAAAAAACTTGGCGTCTCAATAAAAGTAGAGACAAACGGTTCCGGCGGCGCAAAGAACATACTTACAAAGGAAGAAATCGAACATTGTGACGGCATTATCATTGCTGCTGATAAAAACGTAGAAATGGGCCGTTTTGACGGCAAGAAAGTGATAATCACAAAAGTTTCAGACGGCATCAAGATTCCTGAAGAGCTTATAAAACGCATTGAAGCAGGAAACGCTCCCGTTTATCACCATACAGGCGCAAACACCGAAGATTCCTCCCAGGAAGCTGAAAGCTTCGGCAGAAAAATTTACAAGCATCTGATGAACGGCGTTTCAAACATGCTGCCTTTTACAGTTGCAGGCGGCATCTTCATCGCCCTGGCATTCCTTATTGATACCATTGCAGGCGCTCCCCAAGACGGCAATTTTGGCACGCATACGGCTGCCGCGTCATTCTTTAAAACGATCGGAGGCTTTGCGTTCAACTTTATGGTTCCCGTCCTTGCAGGTTACATTGGAAAGAGCATTGCAGACCGTCCTGGCTTTTTGGTAGGTCTTGTGGGCGGCTATCTTGCAACGACAGGCTCCACGTTTGCAAGCGTTGCAGGGGACGTTCCCTCAGGGTTTTTAGGCGCGCTATTTGCAGGCTTTGCCGGAGGCTTTTTGATGCTCGGCATCGAAAAGCTTTGCGACAATATGCCAAAAGCATTAAACGGCATCAAGCCCGTATTGATCTATCCGCTTGCCGGCCTTGGAATCGTCGCCGTAATCATGTGTGCCGTTAACCCGTTTATGGGCATGATAAACACAGGTCTTTCCGATCTCCTAAACAGCATGGGCGGCAGCAGCAAAATTCTGCTGGGCTGTATTCTAGGCGGAATGATGTCCATCGACATGGGAGGCCCATTCAACAAAGCGGCATATGTGTTCGGCACGGCTGCTATTGCTTCTGGCAACTATGACATTATGGCGGCCGTAATGATTGGCGGCATGGTGCCTCCGATTGCGATCGCCCTTTCCACGACATTTTTCAAGAACAAATGGAGCGCCGACGAGCGTAAGAGCGGAGTGGTAAACTACATCATGGGACTTAGCTTTATCACCGAAGGAGCGATCCCATACGCAGCTTCCGACCCACTAAGAGTTATCCCCTCTTGCATGATCGGCGCAGCTACTGCAGGCGGACTTTCCATGGCGTTCGGATGTACGCTGATGGCTCCTCATGGCGGCATCTTCGTATTCGCAGTTGTTGGCAACTGGGCAATGTATCTGGTTTCACTTGCAGCAGGTTCTATTATCGGAATGCTTATGCTTGCACTTTTGAAAAAGAAGAAAGCCGACGCATAAACAGCAAGCAATCCCGCTTCAACTTCCCCGCAAAGCTGTCGAGCCAATCACAAGCTTAAAATTAAAAATTATATTATAAAAGGAGAGATTATCATGGTATCAAAAACAGTAAAGGTAGTAAATGAACAAGGAATGCATATGCGCCCCGCAGGAGATCTTGCAAAGGCAGTGAAAGCGCACCCTGATTGCGAGGTAACGCTTAACGCAAATGGCAAGACTGTCAAGGCAAAAGCCCCGATGCAGATCATGTCCGCCTGCATAAAGTGCGGCAACGAAGTTGAGATCGTATGCAACGGCGCAGACGAGCAGGCTGTGTTAGACGAGATCGCAGCAATGTTTGAAAACGGCTTCGGAGAATAAAAGCACTCATAAAATACGGAGGTATACAGTATGGATAAATATACTGGAAAGGGCGTTTACGGAGCTATAGCGATTGGAAAAATTTCCGTTTTCAAACAGCAGGACGCAGAAGTCAAACGTATGCATGTTGATGACACAGAAAACGAAAAACGCCGCTTTGAAGAGGCAAAAACAGCTTCCGTGAAGCAACTTAGCGAAATATATCAAAAGGCATTAAAAGAAGTCGGCGAGGCGAACGCCGCTATTTTCGAAATACATCAGATGATGCTAGACGACGAAGACTACAACGACTCCATAACCAACATCATTGAGACTCAGCACATCAATGCAGAATATGCCGTTGCGGTAACGGCAGACAATTTTGCCGAAATGTTCCGTTCCATGGACGACGCTTACATGAAAGCCCGTGCCGCTGACATACAAGATATCTCAAACAGAATTATCGGCAACCTCAGCGGAGAAACTTCAGAGGAAAATTCCTCTGACGAAAAAGTCATCATCTGCGCTTACGATCTTGCGCCCAGCGAGACCGTCGCACTTGACAAAGACAAGGTTCTAGCGTTTGTGACGGCGCACGGTTCCTCCAACTCTCACACTGCCATCCTTGCAAGAAATATGAACATCCCTGCAATAATCGGCGCAGGGGACGAGTTTCTTAAAAACATCAAAGACGGCGACCAAGCTATCGTGGACGGCTTTACAGGAGAAGTATTTGTCAGCCCCGACAGCGAGACATCCGAAAAAATGTTGAAAAAACAGGCTCAGGACGAAGAGAAAAAACGTCTTTTACAGGAGCTCAAAGGCAAGGAAAACATAACCATCGACGGACATAAGGTCAACATTTACGCTAACATCGGAAGCGTCGGGGACATAGGAAAAGTCCTTGCGAACGACGCAGGAGGCATAGGACTTTTCCGCAGCGAATTCCTCTATCTTGAAAATAGCGATTTTCCCACCGAAGAAGAACAGTTTGCCGCATATAAAAAGGTCCTTGAAAGCATGGCTGGAAAAAAAGTGATCATCCGCACCCTTGACATTGGCGCAGATAAGCAGTGCGATTATTTCCAATTAAAAAAAGAAGAAAATCCTGCGCTTGGTTATCGCGCAATAAGGATCTGCCTGACACGTCCCGACATTTTCAAGACCCAGTTGCGGGCGCTGTATAGAGCCTCCGTTTATGGAAACCTGGGAATCATGTTCCCGATGATCACAAGCGTCTTGGAGACAGAGAAAGTTCTTGATATCTGCAACTCTGTAAAAGCGGAACTTGACAGCGAGGGCATGGCGTACTCTGAAAATATCGAGCTTGGGATTATGATAGAGACTCCCGCAGCCGCCGTGATCAGTGACAAGCTTGCCCCGCTGGTGGATTTTTTCAGCGTAGGCACCAACGACCTTACCCAGTACACGCTTGCCTGCGATAGACAAAATCCCGACATCGAGCAGTTTGTAGACACTCACCACGAGGCAGTTCTGCGGCTCATCGAAATGAGCGCCACAAACGCCCATAAACATGGCGCATGGATCGGAATCTGCGGAGAATTGGGCGCAGATACCAAACTAACTGAAAAATTTTTGAGAATGGGCATCGACGAATTATCGGTATCGCCGTCTTTCGTACTCAAAGTCAGGGAAACTGTGAGAAATATCAATTTATCCCAAGAATAGAATTAATAAGCATGATAAGCAATGAGGTTGTCGCTTTCAGTTACTGGATGCGGCAGCCTCATTGCTTGCAGCAAAACAGCATCATGTGAAAGAACGAACGTCTATTGCAAAATACTGATCTCCTCTTCTCGCAGCGCCCCATCCTCCAGCACAAATGATTTCAGCAGAGGTTCTCTCTCAAGAGAGACAATCAAGTAGTGAAGCTTGCTGTCATACGCCAGCCGCGCATCCTCCTTGGAAGGAATCGCCGGGCTATTGGGATGAGAATGAAAATTCCCCAGCAACAGATATCCCAAAGAACGCATATCTTTGACAGCTTGCAGTTGTTCTCTGGGATCCATAAAAAAATGCTCGCAACTGTGCTCTGTATTCGTAAGATAATAAATTTTTTCCACCCAGCAGCGCTTCCCCTCTTTCCTGCCTCCCAAAAGCCCGCATGATTCCTCTGGAAGCTGCTGTTTGCAATATCCCAAAATCGCCTCGTACTCTTTGTTTCTTATATATATCATGACGCTCTTCCTATTTTGATGATTTGCTTTTAACCGTCCTGGTCCCCCTTGCAGGCAATGCAATCTGGCGCAGGTTTTGGAAATTTCACAGTGCGAAACTCCATTTTCAGAGCGTCATATGTCAGAAGCCTTCCTGTAAGAAGCTCCCCCGCCCCCAAAAGATATTTTACAGCCTCCATCGCCTGCAGGCTCCCAATTACCCCCGCCATAGCGCCGATGATCCCAAGCTGCCTGCAGTCAGGGACTGCGTCTTTCGATGGCGGCTCTTTAAAAATGCACCGATAGCACGGCCCTTGTCCTGGAACATATGTCATAAGCTGCCCCTGAAACCGGAGAATCCCTGCATGGACAAATGGAATTCTAGCCGCCACGCAGGCGTCATTGATCAAAAACTTTGCTGTAAAATTATCTGTTGCGTCAATCACAAAATGATATTCTTTGATCAGCTGCAGGATATTATCTTCTTTCACAAATTCTGGTATGACATGTACTTTCACATCTGGATTCATTGCCTGAATCGTCTCCTTGACAGATTGCGACTTTCCCTTTCCAAGATCCCCAGTTCCATGGGCAATCTGCCGTTGGAGGTTGGACAAATCCACCTGATCTGCATCCGCAATGCCAAGCGTTCCCACTCCGGCGGCGGCAAGATACATAGACGCCGGGGACCCTAATCCTCCCGCTCCGATAACCAGCACTTTGCTCTTTAACAGCGTTTCCTGTCCTGCTTCTCCCGCCTCCTGCAAGGCAATCTGCCTGGCATAACGCTCTCTTTGCTCCCTTGTCAAACTGCTCATCCTCTTCACTCCTCCCCTCTTTCGTCTTTGTTATAAGTGTCCAGAAAATGACAACGCTTCCCCTGCTGCTTATAAGCAATCACCGTGCTCAGGTTGACATTTTCCACACTTTTAAAAATGTTTGCCTCTACAAAGGGATTTGTTTCTTTCATCTTTGCAATCAATGTTTTGATTTCCATACGTTTTGATAGGTTCTCACTTTCTGATTCTCTGGCAGCACAGCTCTCCGTAAAGCGACATGCACACTGCAGAAAATACAGCCCATTGTAGTCCCGCCAATGCTTGATGTCTTCCTCTCGAATGTAATACATCGGGCGAATCAGCTCCATGCCCTGAAAATTCGTACTGTGCAGCTTCGGCATCATCGTCTGGATCTGTCCGCCGTAGAGCATTCCCATCAAGATTGTCTCTATCACGTCATCGTAATGGTGTCCAAGCGCAATCTTGTTACAGCCTAGCTCTCTTGCCTGATGGTAAAGATGACCTCTGCGCATTCTGGCGCATAGATAACAGGGAGATTTCTCGATTTCGTACACTGCGTCAAAAATCTCCGTTTCAAAAATAGTCACTGGAATGCCCATTCTCTTTGCATTTTCCTCAATCAAAGTCCTGTTTGCTTTAAGATAGCCTGGATCCATTACCAGAAATTGCAATTCAAAGGGAACTTTGCGGTGCTTTTGCAGCTCCTGAAATAACTTTGCCAGCAACATGGAATCCTTGCCGCCGGAAATGCAGACAGCAATGCGGTCATTCTCCTGCACAAGCTGATAATCCCGGACTGCTTTTGCAAACCGCGAAAACAACTGTTTATGAAATTTTTTGCGGATGCTCTTTTCAATATCTGCCGCTGTGCGTTCTCCCGCTTCTGCCTCCGTTCTCATTGCTGCCGCTGTGCGTTCCCTTGCCTCTGTCTCCGTTCTCATTTCCTGACGCTCCATCTTTGGATGATTGATCTTTTGCTCCATACGGTTTCTCCTCTGTCTCTATGCGCTTCATTTTCTCAGCCTATTATACGAAGCCTGCAAAAAAATAGCAAGAGCATTCCTGTTTTTTGCTGGTATCTGTTTTTCATTTAAAATTCTTATAAAGAGTGTTCGGTAATTTGCTTGCAAAATTCTTGCAAAACAGATAAGAACCGTTCATCGTTTACATTGGCCATGACTATTTATTATAATTATATGTTGACACAGATATCGTTCCATGTGTTAAAATAACCACAGTGGTAAGCCCCCTCAATTCCTACTACGATTTAACTACAATTGACGATTTCAACTTGCCACATTTTTCCCCGTTGTGCTTATTCTGTGATTTTTTAACGATTTTCATTGAGAAAATAAACCTTGCCAAACGTTCCAAAATACGGCAAATCAACGCAATTTAGGAGGAATTTTTATTATGATTAAAATACTTTTTGTCTGTCATGGCAGTATGCTAATCACACTCTCCTATCCTGTAAAATAAAGGCATAGCGACCTTATTAGAACTAATTTTACCATGAAATTACCATTTTTAGACCCAAACTCGTTTTTAAGAAATTTAATGATATGCATAAAATAGAAATATAATAATTGCATAAATGTAAAAGCAGGAAAATTTATGAACAAACCAGAAAAATATACAGAGGTAACGGACACTTTGGAAGATATTTTGAAAAAAGATGGATTATCGCTAGAAAAATTAAAGGGCTTATCGTACCATTCTAATTTAGGCATCCGGCTAAAAAAGAACCTGCATTACTTTGATAAAGATTCATTATTTAAAGAATTGGATGAAGTGAACGCATGGTATGATTGCTGTGATGGTTTGCATGATATTGTGACTGACTACCGGATAAAAAGCATACAATCCGCCCGGTTAAAATATGAGCGTTATTATCCAAACCACCAGATGGGAAAAGTATTCAATGATATGTTGGGATTCCGTGCGCTTTGCGATAATTACGAGGATGTATTGCGTTTATCAGAATGTGAAAATATCCGTGTTGCTG
>OFGR01000090.1_pt1 | contig 86893 bp, 70 predicted proteins | sample 1521811 | NCBI WGS metagenome assembly OFGR01 (sample SAMEA3504098, study PRJEB24116) | mouse gut metagenome | biome: mouse gut; feature: mouse-associated habitat; material: faeces | place: Denmark | collected 2011 | reverse complement strand
AAGATTTTTCAAGGCATAGTACCCGCTATGTCCAATGTTTATGTCCATTTTTCTCAAATTTCTTTTCCTGCACGATATTCAGTTGTCAATTTTCAGTTAGAATCACATTCATTGAGATTCCGAGAAGTTATTACCGCTTCTGCCCATTCTAGCGGAATTTTCCATAGGCTTTTTTTAGCATCTGCCTTGCCCGGTAAATCTGGGTTTGAATGGTTTTCACGCTTTTTTTGTGTCTTGCCGCAATTTCTTTTGGGGTTAATTCTTCCAGGTAATAGGCTCTGGCAACCTCATCATAGGGCGGCTTTAATTCCCCGCACCGCTTCTTTAGTTGTTCCATGATTTCCTCCTCCAGGCAGATTTCCTCCGGAGACCCCCGCTGTTCCGCTGCAAGTTCAAAAAAGCTGTCCTCTGTTGGGACACTGCGGCTGCTTGCACTGCGCAGGTAATCAATGCTCTTGTTGGTGGCAATCCTGCAGATCCACGCTTTTTCATTAGCCCCGTCAAAGGTATCGTACTTCTGGAAAGCAGCCAAAAAGGTTTCCTGCATCAGATCCTCCGAGATAAAGTAATCTCCGGTCAGCTTATAACAGATGGAGAAGATAAGTTTATCATACGTATCAATCAATTCTTCCAGCCTGCTCTCCGTACAGGCTGCCGTATTCACCATGGCGCTTATTCTCCCCACCCCGCTTTCCTTTGTTTGCTTTCACTATCTTTAACGGGCCATCTCTAAAATTGTCTTCAGTTTTTTCAAATTTTTTTATTTTTTTTGCAACCTGTAAATTTTCAGCCAATTTGTACATAAATGAAACTTGTCACATAGTTTTAAATACTATATAATAGATTGTGGGGTTCTGTTTCACCAGGATGCCCGTTTTTCCATTGGAATTTTATGAATACAGAACAAGGCGGTAATTTATATGACAATCGACAGAGAAAATTTGCTGAACAGCATTTTAGACAGTCTGGGAAGAATACAGCATATCAGTGCGGATGATATCCCCAATATTGACCTGTACATGGACCAGGTGACCACCTTTATGGAAAAAAGGTTACGCAGCACCACCAGAAACCCGGCGGAAGACAAGATCCTTACCAAAACCATGATTAACAATTATGCCAAAAATGACCTTCTGCCTCCCCCGGTCAGGAAAAAATACAGCAAAGAGCATATGCTGCTGCTTATATTTATTTACTATTATAAAGGAATCCTCTCCATCGGCGATATCCAGACCCTGCTCAAGCCACTTACGGAAAGATATTTCCACGTTGGCAATGGGCCAAGCCTGAGTGAAATCTATGAAGAGGTATTCAGCCTGGAAAAAGAGGAAATCTCCGGCCTTAAGGAGGACATTATCAAAAAATTTTCCGCCTCCCAGAAAACCTTCCAGGAAGCGCCGGAAAAGGACCGGGAAATCCTGCAGCTTTTTTCCTTTATCTCCATGCTCAGTTATGACGTCTACGTAAAAAAACTGCTGATTGAAAAGATGATAGACAGTTTTCAGTCTGCCACTGCCAGGGAGAAACAGCGGCCCTCCCCGGACAGGAAAGAAAAATCCGGGAAAGAGCCCAGAAAATAACCTATGCCCATACGCAATAATCCCTTGGAGGCTTTTCCCTTATTGGCGCCTGGCGGTTCAGGGATGGGCGTTTGCAATCCCGCCGGGCGCAGTTTGCTTGATATTCCTGGTAAACCGGCACCTGGGAAACTCCTCGCACCCATAAAAGTTCCCGAATTTCCCTTTTCTTTCCACCAGCCTTCCCCCGCATTTAGGGCAGAGCAGGCCCGGCTCTGTATTCTTTTTCATCTCATTTAACAATTTCCCCATTTCTTCATAGCACTTTTGGTTCATAAGGCAGTCGGCAAGAGCCCTGTGGGCTCCTGTGGTTTCAATATGGAAGTATTCCGACACATCCGTCAGTTTGTGGTGGGGAAGCTCTGGCAGGCAGCGCCTTGCCATATACAGTGTATCCACATAGTCATTGCAAAACTCCTTTCCCAGCGCCTGCCATACAGCGTCATAAATAAAATTGGTGTCAAAAGTGTGTATATTATGGCCTACCAGCACCCCATCCCCGATAAATTCCAGGAAGCCGGTGATCGCTGTCTTTATATTGGGAGCGCCCGCCACCATACTGTCGGTGATTCCGTTCACCGCCGTAGCCGCCCTGGGGATATGCCTGCCCGGGTCCACCAAAGTAGAATATTCCCCTACGATTTCATGGGCGCGCACTTTAACCGCTGAAATTTCAATAATATCATCCATTTCCTGGCTGATCCCTGTGGTTTCCAGGTCAAAAACCACATAATCCTCCAGGTAACTGTTCAGCCTTTTTCCTTTGTTTCTCACTTTCATCTCTTCCTCCGTATCCAGCCATTACCAAATGGTTTCTATTTCTTCCCTTTTTACCCCATAAAGAGCCATAAACTCTTCCAGGTCCTTCTCCCCCCGGATCAGCATCAATTCTTCCACATGCCCTGTATCTTCCTCCCGGAACCCGGCCACTTTCTCGCCTGTACAGATGCTTGCACGGATTACAGGTTTCTTCCCTGTCCGGTCATAGGCCTGCCCTTTGGCCAGATTTTTCTTTTTCCCCCACATATCTTCTTTGCCCCCTTTCCCTGAAAATCCTGACAGAAAATTTCAGGCTCTTTACTTTAAAACTTTAATATGATAAAATAATCAAATACGAATTTATTTCTGCCGGGAGGATTTTTTATGAACAAAAAAATACAGACTGAGGCCGTTGACCATTTATTTGAGGCCATTTTATGTCTGGAAAGTAAAGAAGACTGCTACAGCTTTTTTGAAGATTTATGCACTGTCAATGAACTTCTCTCCCTTTCCCAGCGTTATGAAGTAGCTTCCATGCTCAAAGACCGCAAGACTTACCTGGAGATTGCAGAAAAAACCGGTGCTTCCACCGCCACCATCAGCCGGGTAAACCGCTCCTTAAATTACGGGAACGATGGCTATGAACTGGTTTTCGGCAGGCTGGGGGGCAAAGTTTAAAATACCGGCAGCTACATATAAACTGTCCAGGCCATACAGACAGTGCCACTCCCCACGAGCCAGCTTATTGCAGCAAACGCCGCCACTCTCCGCGAGCCGGCTTATTGCAGCAAACGCCGTCACGCTCCGCGAGTCGGCTTATTGCAACAAAACGGATAATCCCTGAGGATTATCCGTTTATATCAATTATCACCATAGGGTCAATATACTGCTCATCTTTTAAGATCTGATACCCCAGTTCCCGGTTATCCTCCCCTACTGTAAACAGAATATACCCTTTCCCCAGCTCCTCCCCGTTTTTCACCAGCGCTTTTCCATTGTTCCTGTAAACAGACCGGTAGCCGTTGCCATGGTCGATCACAATCTTGGTCCCATAAATTTCATCGCTGTCCACCGTTACCACTGTCCCGGTCCCTGAGGTTAGCACATTGGTTCCCACAGAAGCAGTGAATATGAGCATGGGATCCCCCTCCTCCGCTTCCTTCATGGTTGACGAACCGCTTATGGGAAACCCTTTGGGCAATGCATTTTCAATGGTTTCCTGGGTAATCGCGTCCTCTATCTCCGCTTTCTGGCTGACAGTCCCGCTAAGTACAGTCACCTTGCTTGTAAGGGTGGAATTTTCCATTGCAAGGGCCTCGTTTTCGTCCGTCAGATTATTGATCGTGACTATCTGCTCTACCAGTTCCTTCCTGGTGTTCCTGATGGTAATTTCATCATAAACAATCTTGCAGGTCACTGCCACAGTCAAAACAAAAAACACCGCGGCAGCTATCTCCACTATGGCGGAGCTGATGGTACGTCTCCTGATCATGCCGTTCTCTTCCTGTATCACCAGAATCAGCGAATATTTCCCCTGTCTTTTATACTGTTGCGCCATAATTTGTCTGTCACCTCCGGTTCATTACTCACATTTTATCACAGGCAACAAATTAACGCAACTTCATTTACCATTTCCGCTGTAAACAGCCCTTTTAAAGGCTCCTTTTGCCAGCCCCTTATACGGACAGCTTCATATCCCCTTCCTGGATCCAACCCTTTTTCCTCATAAACTCCGATACTCCCAAAGCCAGCGCCGCCGGAAGGATGAAATGCATCGCTGCAATCTCACCAAGCACCACTGCCGGTGCCTGCCCCTGGGCTACCATGGTCTGGTAGGTATTGATCTGCCCCACCAGCCCTGCAGTCCCCATGCCGGAACCGGTGGCATTATTGGACATATGTACCAGCATCGTGGATACTGGGCCAAGAACCCCGCTGGCGATAATGGCAGGCAGCCAGATAATTGGCTTTTTCACAATATTGCCTATCTGCAGCATACTGGTGCCAAGCCCCTGGGCAAGCAGGCCGTTTACCTTATTTTCCCGGTAGGAAGCTACCGCAAACCCCACCATATTGGCACAGCACCCTATAGTAGCCGCACCCGCCGCGATGCCTTCCAGCCCTAATATGATGCCCAGCGCCGCCGAGCTGATGGGAAGGGTAAGGACCATGCCCATCAGCACTGACACCACAATACCCATCAGGAAAGGGGCCTGCACTGTCCCCCAGTTAATGATGCTCCCAAGCCATGACATAAACGCCGAAATAGGGGGGCCCAGCACCAGGCCGGTGGCAGAGCCGGATAAGATACATACAAAGGGAGTCACCAGGATGTCCACCCTGGTCTTCCCGGAAACCAGCCTGCCCACATAAATGCCTGCCATCACGGCAATAAAAGCCCCCAGGGGTTCTCCCGGCCCTGCCAGGACCACCGCCCCATTTGCAAAAACCGTCCCGCCTGCGATTTTCCCGGCAAAGGCTCCCATCATGCCGTTTACTGCAGCAGAAAGCGCCACCAGGGGGCTTTCCTTCAGCTTAAGGGCAACGCCACAGCCAATGCCAGCGCCTGTCAGCGCCGCCGCGATTTTTCCCATGTTGTAGAGGGAAGAACCCGCCGCCCCGGGAAGGAGGCTTCCCACCTGCTGGATAATCGTCCCGATAATCAGGGTTGCAAACAGTCCCGAGGCCATGCCCCCCAGGCCGTCAATAAAAATCTCATTGAAAAGTGCTCTTAATTTTTTCATGTCTGCTCCTACTCTTCCTGACAGTATTTACACCTGTCTTGTCAACTGTAAATTACCTGTCAAGGTTATCACAAACAGAAAAAAGATGCAAGTATCAGGGAACAAGAAATCCTTCCCTTTGAAGTTTTTCCTGTATCAGCCCCAGCGTCCCCTCTTCCCTTGCTTCTACCGTATGGTAATGCAGCCCGTCTGTAAGGGCGTTTAAAGGTTTTGTGCCATACTCCGCAACCTGTTTAACGAAGTTATCCGCATCCTGCCTGCTGTTGACAATCAGGTCTGCCATGATCTGCCCGTAAATGGGATGTTCCACCACCACATCCAGCACCCTGCCGCCGCAGTCAACAATGAGATACAGTTCTTCCTGCATCCTGCCGGTATCATGCATGACTTTATAGGTCCTCTTACAGGTGCCGCTTCCCTCGTCTTTCCTGAACAGAATATAGCCTTTGTTGGTTGAGAGAATATTTTTGTTGACTGCCCGGAGCAGGGCAATGTCCTGGACAATCACCTGGCGGCTGACCCCAAGCCTTGCCGCCAGCTCCGTACCTGCCACTGGTGATGTATTCCCTGACAATATATGGATAATCTCTCCTCTTCTGGTATCCCCATCCATCCGTTTTATTTTCCTTTCCGGTTAGTTATAATTTCCAATATGTGCCATTTTTTTCAAAAAACAATATATTTAAAACATTCTCAAAAATTTAACAATTGCTGAATTTTTGTGGAATTTTATGAAAATCCTGTTATTTCCTTTACATTTCGCCAGGACTGTGTTATCCTTATTACATTGCAGGAAACCTGCAATGTAACAATTTACTTATTTCTATTTGGAGGTATCTATATGAACAAAGGTACAGTAAAGTGGTTTAACAACCAAAAAGGGTACGGATTTATCTCTGATGCATCAGGCAATGACGTATTTGTACACTACTCAGGGCTGAACATGGAAGGTTTCAAATCCCTGGAAGAAGGCGCTTCCGTAGAGTTTGATGTAGTTAACGGAGAAAAAGGACCCCAGGCAGTAAACGTAACAAAGTTATAATTAGCAATGTGCTATTATAGCGCATTAATCAAGTAACACGATGTGCCTATTCTTAATACATGCTTCATTCTATTATGAACTTGCAATATTGTTTTATTAGATTAATGAAATAACCTATCTCGCCAAGAGATAGGTTATTTTTCTGCCTTTTCCCCAGAGACATACGCACACCTGTGCCCAAGATACCCGGCAATGGGTCAGCCGCTGCCTCCTGAAACCTCCCTGAGCACCCGATCCAGTTCCATTGCTCCCCCGAACAAGTCCAGGGCGCTGCCAACCGTCACGTCAATCTTCCCTCTTCCCAGCTTTTTTAGTTTCCGCAGGTCTTCATAATTATGGACGCCCCCTGCGTAGGTGGCGGGAACCCTGCATTCCCTGCCCAGCAAAGCCGCCAGCCCTTCCTCAATCCCCTGGGACTTTCCCTCCACGTCCACTGCATGGACCAGAAATTCATCACAACTTTCAGAAAGTTCCTCCAGCGTTTCCATGTTTAACTTAACGTCCGTATAGTTCTGCCACCTGTCGGTTACAATATAATAGTCCTGCCCTTTCCGCCTGCAGCTTAAATCCAGCACCAGGCGCCCCTTTCCCACTGCGGAGACCATTTCCTTCAGCCGCTCCCGCCTTAGGGTACCATTTTTAAAAATATAGGAAGTAACAATCACATGGGATGCCCCGGCATCCAGATATTCCTCCCCATTAAAGGGGGTAATCCCTCCCCCTGCCTGCAGCCCGCCCGGGTATGCCCTCAGGGCATCAAGGGCCTGTCCCTTCGTCTGCCTATAATATTCACTCTCTGATGAATTTAATAAAATAACATGCCCGCCTTTGAGATTTTTCTTCTTATAAAACTCCGCAAAAAAAGCACCGCCCTGGCAGGAGACAAAATTTTCCGGTGCCTCATCCCCATCATCTTTTAGCCTGCCCCCTATAATCTGCTTAACCTTGCCGTTATGGATATCTATACATGGCCTGAATTTCATTTTGTATGCCCCATTCATTTTCAAAAAATTTTCTCCTTATTCTAACATACTTTATTGTATTGTCATAGCCTTTTTATAAAAATCATCCAGTATAATTATCATGAAACAGCACATAATAGCATCAGAACTGCCAATCATGCAGTTTTTATAAATAGATGAAGGAAACCAAGTTTGTGTCTGCGCCGCATCCACAAACTTGTCAGGTATCTTTAAAAAATGGATGCCTGTATGCCAGAAAGCAGCGCAGAAATGAGGGAGACTATGAAAAATGTGAAAAAATTTATCACGGTATCTCTTGTCCTTGGTATGATTTGCATGTTTACAGCCTGTGGAAACGACAAGAAGAACGATGCAAACGATATGGCGGGAAATACCAACACAACCACTGATAACGGTGCTGCCGGGACCAACAATACAACCGGCGGCACAACCGGAAATGGTACAGGAAATAATCCCGCTGCAACGGGAAGCCCCATGGCAGAGGATGAAGGCGGCATGGGAACTGCCGGAAATGATACCATCAACGGCGGGAACGGAAATACCACTGGAAATAACAGCACAACCGGGAACACCAACGGCACAGGGAACGCTAACGGTAATGTAAACAGCGCAACCGCCGGTGACGGCACAGATGGTTCCCTTTTAGATGACGCTGGGAATGCCATTGGGAATGTGGTGGACGACATTGCAGACGGTGTTTCGGACATCACAGACGATGTGGTGGGGAACGGAAGCAATAACACTACAAATAATGCCAATACTTCCGGCGCTTCTGCCAGAAGATAGCTTTTAGACGCTCCCGGGTATGTCCTGTACCCGGAAGCAGGAAAAGGAGGCATGGACCAGCGTCCAGCCTCCTTTTTAAATGCCACAGCACAGTAACTGTACTTATTTTTCTACTATAATTCCGTCCCTGTAGGCCGCCAGGAGCTGTTCAAGCTGCTTAATGGTCTCCCGCAGCTCCGCGCCAATATCCGTCTCAGAAACCCTGATCCTGGCAGGAACCGTCTCCACTACCGTGGAATCTGAAAAGATATCGGACTCATGTAATATGGCTGACTCTGTAGACTCAAAAGGTTCATGGGCCACCAGGCGCATCCCATGGGAATTGGCCACCAACGTATAGCCCGCAATCCCTGTTTTGCTCTGGTATGCCCTGGAAAATCCACCGTCGATCACCAGCAGCTTGCCGTCACACTTAATGGGCGTCTCACCCTTTTTCAGCTCTACAGGCACATGCCCGTTGATGATATGGGATTTCTTTTTGTCAAGCCCAAACTCCTCCAGGATCCGGTTTACCACCTTTTCATCATCCAGCATGGAGTAATAGCTATTCTTGGTTTCTTTGTGAGTTTCCTTATCCTCTATAAAATACCGCTCAAAGGTTGCCATCTTATCCTTGCCGAACACCGGGGAATTAGGCCCTGCCCAGATATACCAGATATAATCCTGGGCTTTTCTCATACCGGAGGGGTCGTTTTTGGCATAATAGCCTTTTCTGGCGTAATTGTCCAGGACATCATAAAGAGCCCTGCCCCGGTAATTTTTCCCGTCCACATTTACCGCTTTAAAGTTCCCCTCCTCATCCAGGGGCATACAGCCATGGTAAAGCAGGTTGGAATTATGGATCTTATAAAGCCCGCCGTTAGAATAAAGAAAACGCACATGTTTCTGGAGCTTTTCACACTTAAGGAAAGCCTGCTGCAGCCTTGCCATCATCTGTTCCTCATCCGGGGACAGGGCATAGGGGTCATCAGGATTTACTGTGGGGAAATCCGTATCCCTCATGGCGTATTCTTTTCCGTCTATGGCCACGGTCTTTTTCTCATAATTGATTTTATCCAAAAGAAGCCTGCCGTCCATCTCAAACTCCGGGTGCTTCCTGATCACCTGGCCTTCCAGCTTCAGTTGGATTATGGCCATCGCCTTGTGGATCTTCATATCCATGCTAAGGTCTTTGGTATTGTAATCCGTATTATACTTTATGGTAAAAACTTTACAGTCAGTATCCTGGTAAGTATCCAGGGCAAAGGTGGCAAGGGGGATCAGGTTGATCCCATAGCCGTCCTCTATGGTATCCAGGTTCCCGTACCTGGCGGCAACCCGGAGTACTGTGGCGATGCAGGCAAGATGCCCGCAGGCCGCCCCCATCCATACAATGTCATGGTTCCCCCACTGGATATCCACCGAATGGTAATTCATCAGGGTATCCATGATAATATGGGGCCCTGGCCCCCTGTCATAAATGTCCCCCACAATATGGAGATGGTCTACTACCAGCCGCTGGATCAGGTTGCTCATAGCCACAATGAAATCCGGCGCCCTCCCTATCCGTATGATGGTATGGATAATTTCGTTGTAGTAGCCTTCCTTATCGGAGATATCAAATTTCTCCGTAATCAGTTCTTCTATGATATAAGCAAAATCCTCCGGAAGCGCCTTGCGCACCTTGGACCGGGTATACTTGGAGGCCGCCCGTTTGGTAATCTGCACCAGCCTGTGGAGGGTAATTTTGTACCAGTCCTCAATATTATCCTCTTCCCGCGACACAATATCCAGCTTCTCATAGGGATAATAAATTAAGGTAGCCAGGAGTTTTTTGTCCTTGCTGCTTAAGGTGTTGCCGAACTCTTCGTCAATCTGCCTTCTCACCGCGCCGGAGCCGTTTTTCAGCACATGGTTAAACTGCTCGTATTCCCCATGGATATCTGTCATAAAATGCTCCGTCCCCTTGGGCAGGTTTAAGATTGCCTGAAGATTGATGATCTCCGTGGATGCCGTGGCAATGTCAGGATACAGCCTGGCAAGGCTTTTTAAATATTTCAGTTCCATTATATCCAGTTCGTCCATTCTTCTTCCCCTGTGCATCCCTACCCGATCACATGGCCCATATCATAAAGCCCGGCAGGTTTTCCCTTTAAAAATTTTGCCGCTTCAATGGCCCCTTTTCCGAATACGCCCCGGGAAAGGGCGGTATGGGAAAAAGTGACCACCTCATCGGCCCCGGCGAAGATCACATCATGCTCGCCCACAATCGTCCCTCCCCGCACTGCGGAGAACCCGATTTCCTTCTGGGGGCGCTTCTTTCTCCTGCCGCTTCTGTCATACACATATCCATATTCATCGCCTACGGCTTCCTTTATGGAATCCCCCAGGGCAAGGGCTGTGCCGCTGGGGGCATCCACCTTCATCCTGTGGTGTTTCTCCACGATCTCTATATCAAAGCCGGCAGGGGCTAAAACCTCCGCCGCTTCCTTTAAAAGCTTCATCAGCAGATTAATTCCCAGGGACATATTGGCGGATTTTAAAATGGCTACCTTCCCGGATGCTTCCTTCACCTTTCCAAGCTGTTCTTCGCTAAGCCCTGTAGTGCACAGCACACAGGGAACCTGCTTTTCAACACAATATGCCAGCAGGCCATCTACTGCCCCGGCAGTGGAAAAGTCAATCACCACATCCGCTTCCGCATCACATTCATTGATGCTTTGGAACACCGGGAAAGGATTTTTCCCATCATCCATAGCATCCACCCCTGCCACCAAGGTAATCTCCTCATCTTCCCCTATGAGCCCGGCAATGATCTTCCCCATTTTGCCGTTACATCCATGCATAATCACTTTTGTCATAACCAGCCTCCCTCTTTGTGCCTTTTATAATATTCCGTATTCCTTCATCGCCGCTTCCAGCTTCGCCGCGTTGGCCTCCTCCATATCCGTAAGGGGCGATCTTAAGGAACCAACCTCCTTGCCCATCAGGTTCAGCGCCTTTTTCACCGGAATAGGATTCACCTCGCTAAAAAGGGCGTTGCACAGAGGAATCATGCGGAGCTGTTCCGCACAGCTCCCAGCCACATCCCCTGCGAAAAATTTCGCACAGATATCATGGGTCTGCCTGGGCGCAACATTGGAAGTCACAGAGATAACGCCCTTCCCCCCCAGGGCAAGCAGCGGCAAAATCTGGTCGTCGTTGCCTGAATACAGGTCCACCTTCCCATCACTTAAAGACATCAGCTTGGCTATCTGGGCAATATTCCCACTGGCTTCCTTAACCCCCACAATATTTTCCACATCCTTGCAAAGGGCTGCCACGGTCTCCGGCGCAACATTGCACCCGGTACGGCTGGGTACATTGTAGATAATACAGGGGATCTTTACTGCATCCGCTATGGTTTTATAATGCTTATAAAGCCCTTTCTGGGTAGCTTTATTGTAATAAGGCGTAACAAGCAGCAGGGCGTCCGCACCGTATTTTTCCGCTTCCCTGGAAAGGTACACTGCCGTTTCCGTACAGTTTGAACCGGTTCCCGCCACTACGGGGATGCGCCCGGCCACCTTCTCTATACAGTACCTGATAACCTCCAGATGCTCCTCATGGGTGAGGGTGGAGGACTCACCGGTAGTCCCGCACACAATAACCGCGTCCGTCCCCCCGGCAATCTGATCCTCCACCAGCTCACCGAATTTCTCATAATTTACTTCTCCGTTTGCCTTAAAAGGTGTGACAATCGCAACACCTGCCCCCGTAAAAACTGCCATATTCGTTCCTCCTCCTATTCCAGTTCCGCAACCGCCCTTGTGGGCTTAACAAATGCCTTCACGCTCCGCAGGCCGGCTTATTGTAACAAACGCCTCCACGCTCCGCGGGCCGGCTTATTGTAACAAACGCCTCCACGCTCCGCGAGTCGGCTTATTGTAAAAAAAGCGTGCTGTGCGGGCTAATAATAGCAGCCGCCCACCATCGCCTGTTCTGCGCCAGAAATTCTTTCCAATAATATAAAAATATCATAGCACCATGCGAAAAAGCTGTCAACGCATAGATGCTATGATTTTATGCTTATAAGCTTGCAAAAGATGCCTCCACCCAGGCTGTCTTTGCAGCCTGCACATCTGCCCCTTACTCTTCCATCAGCTCCAGCTTGCTTACTGATACCTCGTAAGCAATCCTCTTTTCCGCGTCCTCCTCGGAAAGCCGCTTCATGTACTCCCTGCTCTGGATCCTTCCCCAGATTTCACACCTGGTACCCACGGAAAAATTGCTGGCAAACCTGGCGTTCCTGCCCCAGCAGATGCAGGGTATGTAGTCGCTTTTGCCGTATGGCCTGTTCACGGCAAGAAGCAGGTCGGCAATTTCACGCCCCAGGGGCGTTTTCCTGTAAATAGGCTCCTTGCAGATATAGCCGTCAAGGTAAATCTGATTGGTCTTGGAGCTTTCCGGCGTCTCGTCCACAAACTCAATTTCTCTGGCAAATACGGAAAGCACCAGACGGTTTTTGCGCTCTTCGTGACGGTTATAGGAGCGGAACTGCCCCTGAACCATAATATTTAACCCTTTATAGTCCTCCTCCACATTAATCAGACGCTCTGATACCATCAGCGGAATAATATCACTGGATTCACTTAATCTGGGAACATTTACATCCACCATATAAAAACCTTCCCCGAATATTTCATGACTGAATACAAAATCGCTTACGATTTCCCCCATGATTACCACCTGGTTGTTTTCGATTACCTTATCTGTCATTTTAGTTCTCCCTTCTTACTCTTTAAGAATTTTTTCCTGTCACGTATTACTATTTATATGAGAAAATTTTTTATGTAGAACTGTCAGTTACCGCATAATCCGACAGGGATAGCCTGCCCCTACGTATAAAAAAAGCACCCCGCCAGGGAGATGCCTCACAACTTCAGCCAAATACTCTGGCTAATCCTATAGTTATTATACACAGCTTCCCAGGCAAATACAACAAAACAATCTGCAATTTCCCCTAAAGCCACGGCTTTTTATATTAAGCCTCCCCTAAAGCGCGGCAGCGGTTGCCCCTCCTGCACATAGCGGTTTTGAAAATTGGTTTCTGTGGAATTTGATATTTACAACTTCCAGAGAATGGTGCTATACTAAAGCGGTTTGAAATGCGATAAATTTCCAAGGAGTAAACTATATGAAACAGAAACAGGAAAATGTAAGGAACATTGCCATCATCGCCCATGTAGACCATGGCAAGACCACCCTGGTGGACGAGCTTTTAAAACAAAGCGGCGTATTCCGCGAAAACCAGGCGGTGGCAGAACGGGTTATGGATTCCAACGATATTGAGCGGGAACGGGGTATTACCATTCTTTCCAAAAATACCGCCGTCACTTATAAAAGCACCAAGATCAACATCATAGACACCCCCGGGCATGCGGACTTTGGCGGCGAGGTGGAGCGGGTGCTTAAAATGGTAAACGGCGTTATCCTTGTGGTGGATGCCTTTGAAGGGGCAATGCCCCAGACCAAATTCGTGCTCCACAAGGCCCTGGAGCTGAAGCTCCCTGTGATTGCCTGCGTGAATAAAATTGACCGGCCGGAAGCCCGCCCGGAGGAGGTTGTGGATCAGGTCTTAGAGCTTTTCCTTGACCTGGACGCGGACGAGTCCCAGCTTGACTGTCCTTTTGTGTTCGCTTCCGCCAAGACAGGCACCGCCTCTTTAGACCCCAAAACCCCCGGCGTCAATATGGAACCCCTGTTTGAGACCATCCTGAACTATATCCCTGCCCCGGAAGGGGACCCAGAGGCAGGCACCCAGGTGCTTATCAGTACCATTGATTATAATGAATATGTGGGAAGGATCGGCGTGGGCAGGGTAGACAACGGTTCTGTGCGGGTGAACCAGGAAGTGGTCATCGTCAACCACCACGCCCCGGACAAGCTGCGGAAGGTAAAGGTGAGCAAGCTCTACGAATTTGACGGGTTAAATAAAGTGGACGTCCAGGAAGCGCACACCGGCTCTATTGTTGCCATTTCCGGTATTTCCGACCTCCATATCGGCGATACCCTCTGCTCCCCGGATCATCCCACCCCCATCCCTTTCCAGAAAATTTCGGAGCCTACCATTGCCATGCATTTTATTGTCAATGACTCCCCCCTTGCAGGAAAGGAAGGGAAATATGTCACCAGCCGCCATCTCCGTGACCGTCTTTTCCGGGAGCTGAACACGGACGTATCCCTGCGGGTAGAGGAAACTGACACCACGGAAGCCTTCAAGGTCTCCGGGCGGGGAGAACTGCATCTGTCTGTGCTCATTGAAAATATGCGCCGGGAAGGCTATGAATTTGCAGTAAGCAAAGCAGAGGTCCTTTACAAAAAAGATGAAAACGGAAAGAAATTAGAGCCCATGGAGCTTTGCTATATTGACGTACCGGAGGAATTTTCCGGTTCCGTCATTGAAAAGCTCAGCCAGCGCAAAGGAGAACTCCAGAACATGGGGACTGCCTCCAGGGGCTATACCCGGCTGTCCTTTTCCATCCCTTCCAGAGGGCTGATTGGCTACCGCGGGGAATTTATGACAGATACCAGGGGGAACGGTATCATGAACAGCGTTTTCGACGGGTACGGCCCCTACAAGGGGGATATCCAGTACCGCAAGCAAGGTTCCCTGATCGCCTTTGAGGCAGGGGAAGCTATTACCTACGGGCTTTATAACGCCCAGGAGCGGGGTTCCCTTTTTATCAGCCCCGGGGAAAAGGTATACTCCGGCATGGTCATCGGCCAGAACGGGAAAGGGGAGGATATTGAGCTGAACGTGTGCAAAAAGAAACAGCTTACCAATACCCGCTCTTCCAGTGCAGACGAAGCCCTGCGCCTTGTGCCGCCCAGGGTGCTTAGCCTGGAACAGGCACTGGAATTTATTGATACCGACGAGCTTTTGGAGGTTACCCCCAAATCTCTCCGTATCCGGAAAAAGATTTTAGACCCTACCCTGCGCAAACGGGCTGCCATGCGGTCAGCGGCCCTTGCCCAGGAATAAAGCTTTACCCATCCAAAAACCGGCTGAACATCCTTCAGCCGGTTTTTTTGTAATTTATCTTATATTGGCCACCTTGGGCGCTATCCAATGTGAAGCAATGCCGCCGCAATCCGGAAATATACCAGCAGGGACAGCACATCCACTATCGTCGTGATAAAGGGGCTTGCCATAACCGCCGGGTCGAACCCCACCTTCTTGGCAAGCAGGGGCAGGGTGCACCCCACCACCTTGGCGATGAGGACCGCCGCCACCAGGGTCAGGCACACTACAAGGGCTACCGTAACGCCCACCCTGTCAAAGAAAAGGAGCTTTAAAAAGTTCGCAGCCGCCAAAGTAATCCCGCACAAAAGCGCCACCCGCATCTCCTTCCATACCACCCGGAACCCGTCACCGAACTCAATTTCACCCAAAGACAGCCCACGGATAATGGTAACGCTGGCCTGGCCCCCGGCATTCCCCCCGGTGTCCATGAGCATGGGGATATAGGCGATCAGCACGCCGTAAGCCATCAGCGCATCCTCAAAGGCTGTAAGGATGCTCCCGGTAAAAGCAGCGGATATCATTAAAAGCAACAGCCAGGGCATCCGCTTTTTCCAGGTTTCCACAACGCTGGTCTTCATATAAGGCTTGTCCGAAGGCACGATTGCCGCCATCTTTTCCATATCCTCCGTAGCCTCTTCCTGAAGGATATCCACAATATCGTCAACCGTGATAATGCCCACCAGGCGCTTTTCGTTGTCCACCACGGGCATAGCGGTAAAATCATACTTCTGGAACTGCCTGGCAACCTCCTCCTGGTCCATCAGCGTATTGATATAAACCACATTTTCATGCATGATGTCACCGATCACCGCATCCCAGGGGCTGATCAGCAGATAGCGCAGGGCAACGGTCCCCACCAGCGTCCTTTTGGCGTCCAGCACATAACAGATGTTGATGGTCTCACTGTCCATTCCTACCTTCCTGATACGGCCTATGGCGTCCTCTATGGTCATATTTTCTTTTAGGTCCACGTACTCCACTGTCATAATGCTTCCGGCGGAATCCTCCGGATAACGCAGCAGATGGTTGATATCCCTCCTTGTCTCCGGGTTGGCATTGGCAAGCAGTTTTTTTACAATATTCGCCGGCATTTCCTCTAAAAGGTCGGCAGCATCGTCCGCCATCAGATTATCAATAATGCCCGCCGCGTCATTTTCAGACAGGCTGGTGATAATAAACTGCTGGCTGTCCACCTCCAGATAGGAAAAGACATCCGCCGCCATATTTTTGGGCAGGATGCGGAAGCTCCTAAGCAGGTCCTCCCGGCTCAGTTCTTCCATGGCCGCCCCAAGGTCCGCAATGTTCATCTCCTCCATCTTCTGGCGAAGGCCCGTGTACTGCTTGGTTTTCAGCAATTCCTCTACTACTTCAAAATCCCTGATTTTTTCCATGGCAATTCTCCTTTATATGTGATTTTTATGTCCCGTTCATGAGGGGGAATATCTGTACTGCCCGACGTCATACTCTTCATAAAAACCACCACCTTTCTGAAAATTGCCTGTTTGTTAACGTAGTTGCATGTAATTTTGTGGCTTCCCGTATGCGCTGCCTGAAAACAATTATGTAATCCGGGTGCCTGTCCTTTTCACTTTAGCCCAGAGGGGCTTATTTGTCAATGGCTTTATCCATGTAATAGCCACAGCCCCTTATGGCCACCTGCGCCCTTGCGGAGGTTGCCTCAATGAGCGCCCTCTCTGTCTCCTGGGCTGCTTCTATGGGAACCCGTATATCAAGCTCCACCCTGTCCGTGTACCGGGAATCTGATATTTCAACCTCCCTGCTGCTTAAAAGATGCTGCACCTTCCCAAGGTCAGGATAATCTATCCCAATGGTCATATCTTTCCCATAACGCATAAGGGCAATTCCCGCATTCCCCAGCCCTGCCTGGGCGGCGCTGGTATAGGCCCGCACTAACCCCCCTGTCCCCAGCAGCACGCCGCCGAAATATCTGGTAACCACCACCGCTGCCCCGGTAACCTCCGCCCCCAAAAGTACCTCCAAAATGGGCTTGCCTGCCGTGCCGGAAGGCTCCCCATCGTCGCTGCATCTTGTAAGCTCCCGGTTTTTCCCTACCACAAAGGCATGGCAGTTGTGCCGGGCGTCATAGTATTTCTTTTTCACCGATTCAATAAAGGCCATAGCCTCCTGTTCTGATGCCACCGGGGCAACGCTGGCAATAAACCGCGACTTTTTTTCTTCATATTCTCCATAGCCCTGCCGATATACTATTTTATATGGAAGAAACTCCTTCAAATTCTCTGCCATCTCCTGCAACCTTCTCCTTTATCTCTCAAACTTCTGCCTGTTTTCTATCTTGAAGTTTAACACAGCGGGGAATAATTGGGTATCAAATTGTGAATAATTCTTAATAATATATGAAAAAACTTTATTTCAGCCCCACATTTTGGTATACTTTATCTGTTCTTGCTTTGAATAGGATTTCAATTACATGGAGGCATAGACATGAACTACAGTAAAAAAGGGATACGCGCCAAGCAGAAATCCCTCCACGCAACATCAGCCAAACTCAGTAAGAAAGTACTTTTAGCGTTTTTGAACCTTTCCCTCCTCTTTGTTTTAGGGGCGGGCATTCTGGGGCTCAGCATGGCATTCGGCATCTTTAAGGGTGTCATCGACACGGCTCCCAGCATTGAAAACATCAAGGTTACACCCACCGGGTTCTCCACCTTTGTCTACGACCTGGAGGGGAACCAGACAGCCAAACTGGTTTCCCAGAACTCCAACCGTATTCCTGTCACCCAGGACATGATCCCGGAAAACCTTGCCCACGCCTTTGTGGCAGTAGAGGACGAACGCTTCTATGAGCACAACGGCATTGACATTAAGGGAATTATCCGTGCTGCCTATGTGGGCATTTCCAACGGGTTCCACTTTACAGAGGGTGCCAGCACCATCACACAGCAGCTTTTAAAGAACAATGTGTTTACCGACTGGACCAGCGAAACGGGTTTTGCAGACAGCATGAAGCGGAAGATACAGGAACAGTATCTTGCCATTGAACTGACCAAATCCATGTCAAAGGATGAAGTACTGCTAAACTATATGAACAGTATCAACCTGGGACAGAATACGCTGGGTGTCCAGGCAGCCTCCCTGCGCTATTTTAATAAATCTGTCAATTCTCTTAACCTGTCCGAATGCGCGGTAATTGCCGGCATCACACAGAACCCTTCCCGCTACAACCCCATTTCCCATCCTGATGAAAACGCCAAAAGGCGGAAAAAGGTTTTGGGGGATATGCTGGAACAGGGTTACATCTCACAGGGAGAATATGACGAAGCGCTGGCGGACGATGTTTATTCCCGCATACAGATTGTCAATGAGGACTCTGAGGAGTCTGCGGTTAATACATACTTTGTGGACGCATTAACCGACGATGTAATGAACGACCTGTTGGCCGCCGGGTACAATGAAACCCAGGCATTTACCCTGCTTTACAGCGGCGGGCTGAAAATTTTCTCCACCCAGGACCCTCATATCCAGTCAATCTGTGACGAGGTGTTTTCCAATGAGGAAAATTATCCGGCCAATACCCGCTGGTACTTAAATTACGCGCTGTCCATCAAAAAGGCGGACGGCACCATGGAAAACCACAGCACGGAAATGTTCAGGGCTTATTACCGGGAACAGAATCCCTCCTTTAACCTGATTTACAACTCCCAGGAAGAGGCTTACGCCCAGATTGAGGATTATAAAAACGCCCATATCGGCGAAGGGGATGAATTTTTTGATGAAAAGGTCAGTTTGACCCCCCAGCCCCAGGTGTCTATCACCATAGAGGACCAGCACACTGGCTATGTGCTTGCCATGGTAGGCGGCCGGGGTGCCAAGGAAGGCAGCCGGACCTTAAACCGTGCCACCGACACCAAGCGCCAGCCCGGCTCCACCTTCAAGGTAGTGGCGGTTTATGCCCCCGCCCTTGACAGCGCAGGGCTGACCCTGGCTACCATGGTAAATGATGCGCCTTTCAATTATGCCAACGGCAGGCCGGTAAATAACTGGTACTCCGGCTACCGGGGGATGAACTCTTTAAGAAAAGGCATTATAGATTCCATGAACATCATTGCAGTAAAAACCCTGACAATGATCACCCCCCAGCTTGGATATGACTATATCAGGAATTTTGGCTTCACCACCGTAGTTGACCGGAAGGAAATCACGGTAAACGGCGAAGTCCAGGTATTCTCCGACATCCAGCAGTCCCTTGCCCTGGGTGGGATCACCGATGGCGTTACCAACGAGGAACTGAATGCTTCCTACGCAACCATTGCCAACGGTGGGACTTACATTAAGCCCAAGCTTTATACAAAGGTCATTGACCATGACGGGAATGTCATCCTGGACAACACCCAGCCCAATTCCAGGCAGGTAATCAAAGAAACCACCGCATGGCTCCTCACCGATGCCATGATGGACGTTGTTACCCAGGGAACCGGAACTTCCGTTAACTTTGGCAATATGGCCATCGCCGGTAAGACCGGCACCACCTCCGACTACAATGATCTGTGGTTTACAGGCTATACCCCTTACTATACAGCTACTGTATGGACAGGTTATGACAATAATACCAAGATGCGCAAGGGCGAGGAACGGAGCCTTGCCAAGAAGCTCTGGCGTGCCACCATGGCGCGTATCCACGAGGAGCTTCCCAGCGCTTCCTTCCAGATGCCCTCCAGCGGCATTGTGCAGGCTACTGTATGCGCCCGTTCCGGCAAGCTTCCCATTGCGGGGCTTTGCGACGGGGTCCTGAAAAGTGAGTACTTCGCCGAGGGCACCGTCCCTACGGAAAGCTGCGATGTCCACTATCAGGGCATGATCTGCCAGTACACCAACCTCCCAGCCAGCGAGCCATGCCCGTTTAAGGTAGGCGGCGTCCTGGAACTGATGCCTATAGAGCATCCTGCCCTGCAGCAAAGCGCTTCCGTTACCCAGCAGATTACCAACCCTGACGGGACGGTATCCAACATTGCAGTGCCCCAAAACCAGACAAACACCTGCCCTCACACCATTGAGTTTATGACCCAGCCCGGTGTTGAAGGAATTGTGGAACAACAGCGGCTTGAAATTGAAGCAGCTATCCAGGCACAGGCCGCCGCCCAGGCAGCGGCTTCGCAGCCGGAAGGGGCACCGGCGCCTCCCCCCGACGACAGCAACGGGGCAGCGGAGTAAAAATTAAACAGACAGGGCGGTGCGCCAACAGGCACCGCCAAGCATGAAAAAAGGATGTCCTGTAAGGCATCCTTTTTTCAAATCTTCCATTTTAAGCCCGGAAGGTAATCTCACCTGTCCCTGCATCCATGCTCTCTACTATGGCAAGGGACTCCACCCTCACCCCTTTACTCCTTAAAAGCGCCCCACCTTCCTGGAAGCCCTTTTCAATAGCTATGCCCACACCTTCAACTGTGGCACCGGCGCTATGTACCAGGTCGATCAGCCCTGCCGCCGCACAGCCATTTGCCAGGAAATCGTCAATGATAAGCACATGGTCATCCTTGCCCAGGTACTTTTTCGCCACGATCACATCATAAACCCGTTTGTGGGTAAAGGACTCAATTCTCGTGGCATACTGTTCTCCGTCCAGATTAATGCTCTGGGATTTCTTCGCAAATACCACAGGCACATGAAAATACTGGGCAGCAATACAGGCAACACCGATTCCTGACGCTTCAATCGTTAGGATCTTATTAATCCTCTCATCGGGAAAAAGACGCCTGAATTCCTTCCCCATCTCATTAAACAGTCCCACATCCATCTGATGGTTCAAAAAACTGTCTACCTTCAGGACATTGCCCGGTTTAACATTACCGTCCTGCCTGATACGGTCCTCCAAAAGTTTCATACTTCCTCCTGTTCCGGCCCGGTATCTGCCCTTCCAACACTGGGGCAGACCCTGTTCCAGTTTCGTATATTTTATTTTTCTGCCTTTATCAGTTTCTTGCGGCTCCATTTACCGGACAGATACCGGATAAAGGAAATCACATAGTTCGCCGCCCACCCAATCGGTACGGCGAACCACACTGCCTGTACCCCCAGAATGGGTGCAAAGGTAAAAGCAAAGGCCACACGTATCCCCAAATTCACCAGGTTCGCCAGCGTAAAGACCACCACATCCCCGGCTCCCCGCAATACGCCGTCCGTAATCGCCTTCAGCCCGATGAATACAAAAAAGAATGCAATAAAGATAAGGTAGGAATTTCCCGTCTCAAAAGCCGCCGCATCGCTGTCCGCCTCCAGGAATGCACGGATAATGCCCTCATGGAACAGGCTCAGCACCAGGCAGATCGCCACCCCAAATACCGCTACCATCCTGGCCGCCGCAAAATACCCCTTTTTCACCCGTTCCGGGCACCCTGCCCCAAGGTTCTGGGCAGTAAATGTGGAAACTGCGTTGCCTGAAGCTATCATAGGCACTATGCACACAGACTCTATCCGCATCCCCGCTGTATATCCTGCCAGCACAGAAGAGCCAAAGCCGTTTACCACGGACTGCACCAGCAGCATGCCAATAGAAACAATAGATTGCTGCAGCATGGACGGAACCGCCACCTTGACCATATTCCCCAGCATAGAAATGTCAAACAGCACTGGTTTGCCCTTAGGGGCTCCCTCCTTTTCCTGGGCCATGCGCAGTTCCTCCCTGGGCTTGGCCATCTCTTCCCCCTGCCCTTCCTGCCCATAGTTTTTCAGGGAGCCCATAAGCAGCAGGAAAGAAATCACCGCCGATATTCCCTGGGCAATTACCGTAGCTACCGCCGCTCCCCCAATGCCAAAGCCACATCCCCATACCAGCGCCAGGTCCATCACGATATTAAGCAGCGAGGAAAAAATCAGCAGGTAAAGAGGCGTCCTGGAATTTCCCAGGGCATTAAATACAGAGGACAAAATATTATACATAAAAAGGAAGGGCAGCCCCAAAAAATAAATTTCCAGGTACAGCATGGCGTCCGCCAGAATATTCTCCGGCGTATGGAGCGCTGTCAATATGCCCCTGCCAAAGGCCAGCCCAAAGCACCCCAGGAGGATACTCACCGAAAGGAAGCTGATCAGCGCCGTATACACAGAAGTTTTCATTTTCCGGTAAAGGGCTGCCCCAAGGTACTGGGAGGTGATCACTGACGCCCCAATGCCGCCGCCAATGGCAATCATAATAAAAACCGTGGTCAGGGAATAAGACGCCCCCACTGCCGCCAGTGCGTCCTCCCCCACAAACTGCCCTACGATAATGGAATCTACCATAGAATAAAATTGTTGGAAAAGATTTCCCAAAATCATGGGAAGGGCAAAATAAAACAAGGATTTGCCCGGACTGTCTGTAAGCATACTATATTTTTTCATCTTTACTCCCATCTGCCTGTCTTTCCTTACTTTTCCCCCTGCGCCTGATATAAAGAATGTTCCCTAATACCGTTCCCAGAAAGTGGGTATGTATCAGCGTCTCATATTCCTGCCAGTTGATATAAAACTTTTTCCCCCAGGATGCAATCTCCAGATATGGCCCCCCGTCTTCCGTTATCACGCCGGTTACAGTGATATAGTGGGCGTTTACCCTCTGTATTTTGCGGTACTGTCCCCTGTCCTTCTTATAGAAAATAATCCCGTCATCTTTCTTCCTTTTCTCAAGCATTATGGGAATGCACAATATCACCGGAAGATCTTCATGCAGCATTTCAAGTATCCTGCCATACATCCTCCTGCCGCTGATTCCCCACCTTGCCCGCAGCTTCCATCCCTGCCTGTGGGCCATTTGGTTGAACCTTCCCTGCAGGCGGATACCGCTTAATCCCCTGTTTGCTTTAGGCGGTATCCCTCCTAAAAAATCATATACCCAATTATAATAGGACTTATACTCTTCCAGGGAAAGGACACGGTTGGTGTATTCTTCATTTTCCTTTATGTGATATTGGGGGCCATTATTTGCCAGGTACAGCAGAAGATCCCCAAAAGCAGTAACACCACAACCTAAACGGCACTTCCTGCCGTCCGGGGAATCTGCCAAAGCCCCTGCGAAAAATCCCTGGTCCCCGCCGTAGGTAATCTCATCCTTATTTCTTCTTACCTGGATATACTCCCTGGTAAGGCCAGCTATTTTCATAACCTTCCCCCTCCCTGCATCGCTTTCCCATATTATTTTATAATTTGGAGGGTTTATATGCAAGCAAAAGAAAAAGAAAATAAAAAAGAAAAATCTTGTTGACAAACAGCAAAAATTCTGTTATTGTATTATATGTCGGTTGCGGTAAGCAATCTGAACAGGCTGCTGTGGCTCAGTCGGTAGAGCGTCGCATTGGTAGTGCGGAGGTCACGGGTCCGATTCCCGTCAGCAGCTTTTTAATGACTAGCTGAAAGCCTTTCTTTTAGGTTTTCAGTTTTTTACAATAAGCCGTCTCGCAGAGCGTGACGGCGTTTGTTGTTTCCTGTATCTTTTGGCCACCTTTTCAAATTCTTTTGTTTTCTCTTCGTATATCATCCTTATTAGAGCATCCCCTCCAATCCCCTTGTTCCCAAAGGAAAACTTATCATATTTTTTGAAAATAACATATCCGCAACCCAACGTTGACAATGTGCAATTCAGAAAAGATAGAAAATTACAGCCTGATCCGATAGAATTAACCTATCAAAACCAAATCAAGGAGGACATCTATATGGCATTCGGAGAAAAATTGTTTAAGTTAAGAAAAGAAAAAGGGCTTTCACAGGAGGCACTGGCTGAACAAATCGGAACAACCAGGCAGGCAATTAGCAAGTGGGAAAACAACCAAGGATTTCCGGAAACAGAAAAGTTATTACAATTATCCAATATCTTTGAAACATCCACAGATTTTCTATTGAAGGATGAGAAATCCTCTGGCATGGTAAATGAGAGAGGATATTATGTAAGCAGGGAAATGGCAACAGGGTATATTGCAAACCAGAAAAAAATAAGCAGATATCTTGGCATAGGATTTATGTCATGGGCAATGGCGGGAATACCATATGCCATGTTTCCCTCTAATATGACATGGCGTTTTTTGGGAATGGCAATTTTTATTATCGTTGGCATCAGTTCTTTTGTTTTAGGCTCATTTTCAGAACAGGAACAATATAAAGTACTGAAAGAAGAGCCCCTGATACTTGACTATGGGTATCTGCAAGAATTGTCTCACCTGTACCAGGCAAAAAAGAGAATTTATGCCGTTTCGTTAGTACCAAGTATTATTTTATTTATCGTCGGTATCCTGGCAGTTTCTTTCACTATGAGCGGCAAGTTTGCCTGGTCGGAATACCATTCCTTTGTGTTTTTGGGGCTTGCAACAGGGCTTTTCGGATTTTGCTATTTCGCCGGAGTTATGGATGCTTACGAATTGCTGGTTAAAAATGAGCAATATTCTTCATCCTTATGGTTTAAGATAAAACGCAGGATAAAAGACAAAATCAATAAACTTTAATGCCACAAAGCAAAGATTACAAAATAGCAAAATTAAGGCCGTGAGTTTTAATACCCACAGCCTTTTGCAGCCATCTGGCCTTATCCGGTACATCAAATATCAATTACTTGATGTACCGGTACTCCCTTCTGCCAGCATCCCCACTGGCAGGCAGTTTATTGCCCGGCCCCGCCTTCTCAGAATATTTTCAATATTCCCAATCCCGTTTACCCCTTCCTGGTATGCGCAGTATTTATCCGCAAGGCACACCAGTACTGCTTCTTTGCACCTGGGCCTTACCGACATGGGAATCGGCCACATATGGCTGAGAATAATATTTTTTTCCGTCCCATTTAGGCTAAAATCCCGCTCCGCATTGCGCAGGGCAGTTTTAGGATGTTTTGACACATGGGAATAGCTGGCCATACCGCGGTTTTTCGTATCATACAGGAAATAATCGTGAAGCATGGCTCCCACTGCAAGGCTCCTCATATTAACCTTCCAGTGAAGCTTGCGGGCCAGATAAAAACTGTAAACTGCCACATTATGGCAATGCCCGAACCGGCTGGTCACTCTATGGTGGGTATAGTTCTTCAGCTCCAGTACTTTGGGATCGTTCTCCATCACATCCAGCGTCTCCCTGAATTTAAGCTCCCCCTCAAATTTTTCCTCTGCCCTTAGCCTGTTTTCTTTGGATTTCATTTTTTCTATGTCTCCCTCATCTCCTTTAATATTTTTTATCATAAGGGACAGCGGCCTATTGCCGTCCCTGAAAATTTCCCTACCTCTTTCTAAAATACAATATTAGCACAATTTGATTGATATTTCATCAAAAATTTTCAAATTACCGAAAAATCTCATTTAGGGGAAATATTGTATACCTCATTTTAAAGGCATGGTAACCTCTGCTGCAAATATCCCCGGCTCATTGGCAAGCCGCAGGAAACCCTGGTACTTTTCCACTGCCGCCTGTACTCTTTTCATGCCCAGCCCATGGTTTCCCCGCTTAGTGGAAATATAATGCTTTTCTTTAAAGTTTAGATCTTCCTTGGCGGAATTTTGGATGGAAATATAAAGCTGGAATTTATTCACTGCCATATAAATACGCAGGAAACGCTTATCCGCCGGAATCTGCTCACATGCCTCCAGGGCATTGTCCAGAAGATTTCCCAAAATCACGCATAGGTCCACATCTGACATGGAAAGCTGTTCCGGAAGCCGCGCCTTACATGTAACGGAAATCCCCTTCTCCCCGGCAAGGCTCAGCTTTCCGTTTAATATAGCGTCCGCCATCTGGTTGCCGGACTTCATATAGTCATCCACCTGATTTAAGCTTTTTTCCAGCTCATCCAGGTAACTGCCTGCCTGGGAAAGCTTCCCCAGGGCAAGCTGTGCCTTAAGCACCTGCAAATGGTTGTGGTAGTCATGCCGCCAGCCCCGCATATCGCTGTAAATTTTCCTGATTTCCTCATATTGCTGATGAAGAACCTCCCCCTGGAAGTACTGGCTTTGGAAGTCAAAGTCCCTCCGGTAGAACTGGAAGATCCCCTCCAGCAGGGCAAAAAACAGGTATTCAAGAAAAAGGCCGCCCCAAACCAGGACAAGGGAAAGCCCCTCCTCTGCCCCCACCTTGCCTGCCTGCACCAGATAGACAAGCCAGGAAACCAGGCCCAGCAGCGCCCCAAACATTGCCCCATTCCACCAGCGCAAATACCCCCTCTGTTTGGCGGGCAGGCAAAAAAAGAGCAGCAGCAAAAAACCGTTTACCAAAAACTGCCCTTCCTCCGGCAACAGGGACGCCCCGGCCAGGACCATCCCCGGCACCGCCATCTGCCGCCACTGGCCCTGAAAAGCCTCCTGGCCAAAAAACAGGCCATACAATAATAGCAGTAAGCAAATACACAGCCATGCCGCCCCACTGCCAATCAAAAGAGACGAAAGCAGCAGAAAAAAGCCCAGCACAAAAGTTAAAACACGCTTTCCTGCCCCCTTTTCTATGGTCCCTATCATTTCTATGTGAAAAAAATATAAAAGATACCACAACAGCTGCAACACAAAACCATTCATGCAAAATCCATGCTCCTTCTCCTGTGATAGCTAAGATAAGAACTGTTAACTGCCTCCCATTTTCCCCTGGCAATGGGAAGGCAGGCTGAGGCTGCATAAACTTCTTTTCTGGTAATCCGTTCAACGTGCGCCATATTTACCAGATAAGAACGGTGGATACGGTAAAACCCATCGCTTTGCTCCCCCAGGGCTTTCTCCATCTGTGAAATACCGGCCTTACACCGTATTTCTTCCATATCCCCCAGGCAGTGGACCATGGTTTCATGGGCCATGCTTTCCACATAACATATTTCCATCAGCTTTACCCGCACCAGTCCCTCCGCCGTATCCAGCAAAACGGCAGGCTCCGCCTTCCCCATACGCCCCCTTGCCCGGTCCAGGCAGGTGAAAAGCTTCTCCTTGCCCACAGGCTTTAAAAGATAGGAAACCGCGTCCACATCATATCCTTCCAGCACATAATCTGTCATGCCTGTGACAAAAATAATCTGCAGGCTCTCCCCCATCTCCCGCAGCCTGCGGGCAAGGGTAATGCCGTCCATTCCTGGCATCTCTATATCAAGGAGTAAAATGTCAATATCCTTTTTTCCTTCCCAGCCAAATAAAAACTGATCTGAATTACGGCTTAGCGTCACCTTCAGCTCTACTTTCTGCTGCTTTGCCCACTCACCCGCCAGCCTCTCCAGCAAAAGAAGCTGGGACGGCTCATCATCGCAAATTGCAATATGAATCATTGAAACTTTTCTTCCTCTCTGAAAAATCGCTTGTGCTTATCATGGCCTGTTAAAGCCGCTCTGCAAAAAACCATACAAAAAATTTAATTTTTGTATGGTTTTTATAAATATCGTAATTTTATACACGGAAAAATTCAATCATCTCATTCAGCGACACTGCCTGGGCAGAAAGCTCCTGGCTGGACGCCGCACTCTCCTGGGACATCGCCGAATTATCATTTACCACGCCGGATATCTGGTCAAGGCCCTTCTCAACCTCCATAAGCCCGGCAATCTGGCCATTGGCAGCAAGGGCAAGTTCATTCATCGTCCCGGTTAAGTGGACCACACCCTTTACAGACTCAGATAACCGCTCTGCCGTACTCTCCACCAATGCCATTCCCCGTTTTACCGCATTCATAGAGTTGTGGATCAGCTCTGTGGACCTTTGTACCGACTTTACGCTTTCCTTGGAAAGATTTCCCACTTCATTGGCAACCACGGCAAATCCCTTGCCCATTTCTCCCGCCCTGGCGGCCTCAATGGATGCATTCAAGGAAAGAAGGGTTGTCTGGTCAGCAATTTCTTCAATGCTGGCAATAATGGCACTGATATCATTTGAGCAATTGTCAATCTCTTCCATGGCTGTCACCAACTGGCTCATTTCCTGGTTGCTCAGTTCAATATAATTTCTCACAGTTTCTGCATCCTGGGAGGCATTCTTTGCATATTCAGCGTTATCCTTTACCTGGCCGGATACGTTGGCTACTGTAGCCAAAAGCTCTTCCACCGCCGCCGCCTGATGTACAGCCCCCTCTGCAAGGGACTGCGCCGCCTGGGAAATCTGCCCCGCGCCGCTGGTCACCTGGCCCGCCGTAGCTTCAATGCCTTCAATGGTCTTCACCAACGTCCCTGAAATATCCTCCAGCGCCGTCTTGATCTTGCCAAACTCCCCGGCATAATCCTGCTTTAAGGTATATTTCAGATTCCCCTTGCCAATTTCTCCCAGAACCTCTGCAATTTCATCTATGTACTTTATGTAGTCCTTAAGATGCGCTACCGTCTTTGCCATAGAATCCGCCACATCGCCAATCTCATCGTTGGAGGACACCTTGACCTCTATATCCAGTTCCCCCTGGGCAATCATTTCCGCAACCTCATGGAGCTGATGGATCGGGCGGACAATTCCCGTGGCAATCCGGGATATCAGCACGCACATGGCAATAATAATCAAAGAAAACAAAACCACGCTGCTGCCAATGACCATATAAACATCCATGTTGTATTCCATACTGGGCATACCGCACAGCACTACCCATTGGCAATCCCCCACCTGCGCCATATATCCATAATTCTTATGCCCGTCAAACTGGTACTGGTAGTTCCCAAAATTATGGGAAGAAAATCCTTGTTTGACCTCCTCCGAAATAGCTGCATCCAGCAGGGAAGTCTGCAAAAGGCCCTCATCCTCCGCATACATGATCGTCCCTTCTTCTGTCATCAGCACAAGGAACCCGCTCTCCCCAAGGGTATGCCCTTCCATCATATTCGTTACCGCTGCCAGGGAAAGGTCAATTGCCGCAATACCTGCAATATTGCCCCCATCGTCAAATATGGGGGAAACTACGCTGGATATCAGCGCCCCATCGGAGGTACTGATATATGGTTCCGATACTATCGTCTTTTTATTTTCTGCCAGCTGAAGGTACCAGCTTCTCTCTGTGGCTTTCCACTTGCCCATCTCACTGACATAACCATTATCTTCTATGAACTGGCTGGAATCTATGTCCGCAACCCACACCGCCAGGATATTGTCAGGATCCGTATTGTGCATATTTACCATTGTCTCCATCAAAGAACTGTACTGGCTTGCCTGGTCGATCCGGTCCCCCGGCTTTAACTCCTCAATCATATCCCGCAGTTCCTTACTGGCGCTTAACTGCAGGCTGGCTTCCATATATTTGGTAAAATAGGTATCTATCTGATACGCGGCGTTCAGGGAACTGTCTTTAATATTCTGGTTTCTCAGCCGCTGGATCTGGCTCCCTGCAATAATTGAAATCAGTATCCCAGCAATCAGCAGCCCCGCCACCGCAGGCGTAATTGTGCGAATCAGCATTTTTTTCTTAATAGATTCCCGTTTACCATAATCCAACTGTGCCATATCTTCTTCCTTCCTTTCCCACTGCTTTATCCTACCCTTTGATATTCCCCTAAAAACAGTATACAATATCTCTGAAACTTCCGCAACTTTTATAGTAAAAATGGCCAAAATCACTGTACAACCGAAATGGTGTCCCCGTCGCACAATATGGCCACGCTGCCCTGATAAGTAAAATAAATATCCGCGCCCAGATTTTCAAGGGCCAGCAAAACCTCTTCATCCGCCATCTTCTCCTCAGAGCAGGTAATCACTGCCGCCCGGGGTGCCACAGCCCCTAAAAATTCTTCCGAATTTTTTTCTTTCCTTCCATGGTGGGGAACCTTCAGCACATCATGGGCAAGGCCAAAATCTGTCTGTGCCAGAAGTTCCTCCAGCCGCTCCCTTTCACAATCCCCTGTAAATAAAAAGCTCCTGTCCTTATATTTCATACTGATTACAAGGGAAAAGTCATTGTCTTGCTCCTGATATTCCTCCTGGCAGGGGGGATAGGCCAAAAGCTGCGCATCGCCCAGCGTAAACGCCAGGGGATCTGCTACAATTTGGGGACACATTCCCTTTTCCTCCAAAGCCTCACAATATTCCCTGTATTGGCGGCTGTCCGATTCATAGCCCGGCTGCAGGACCTTCCCCACCTCCACTGCCGCCAGGATCTTATCCGCACCGCCTACATGGTCCTTGTCAAAATGGGTGATTGCCAGATAGTCCAGCTTTTTGATCTTCTGCCTGGCAAGATATTGTAAAATCACCTGGTCCGTATCATCGTACCCTGTGTCAATGAGCATATTCTGCCCCTTTGTCTCTATCAGGATGGCATCCCCCTTCCCCACATCAAAAAAAGTCACCCTGACCCCCGGATTCCCCAACTGTGCCCCCTGTTCTTTTCCGGCGCAGCCCCAGAGGGCCAAAAGAATACCCGCCACAATAACAATCAGCCTTTTCATCTGTCTCTTTTCCATAATCATGCCTCCCATAACTTTTAACCATATTTTATTATCCGCCCTAAATGTTTGCAATAATATTTTCATTGACCTTTGGCCCAATATATGATATAAAAAGTTTATAAAACCCTTAGGGGAGTGGATTTTTCAAGAGAATTCTTTTTTCGCCACACAATTACGCCAGGTAATTGTGCGGCTTATTTTTTTGCAAAATAATACCCTGGACGAAAACAGCCAGAAACGAGGTACAAAAATGGAACAAACCTTTATGAAAGAAAAAAAGATACTGCCGCTGGTAATCTCCATGTCCCTGCCTATGGTCATTTCCATGGCGGTCAATTCCCTGTACAATATTATCGACAGCTATTTTGTAGCCAAAATCAGCGAAAATGCCATGACCGCCCTTGCCCTTGTGTTTCCCATACAAAATTTTATCAATGCCATTGCCATCGGTTTTGGCATCGGCATTAACGCCTGTATCGCATTTTATTTAGGAGCCGGGGACAGGGCGCGGGCAGACAAGGCCGCTTCCTTAGGCACTGCCCTGAGCTTTTTCCAGGGAGTGATTTTGATGGTCCTGTGCATTGCAGGAATGCCCCTTTTTTTGAAAAAATTTTCCCAGGATGGGGAAACCATCTCCCTGGCATTGGTTTACTCCAACAAGGCCTTTTTGTTTTCCCCTGTGATTGCCCTGGGACTGTCCTTTGAAAAAATCTTCCAGGCCACAGGCAAAATGAAGGTTTCCATGTTCAGTATGCTCTGCGGCTGTATCCTGAACATTATCCTTGACCCGCTGATGATCTTTGGCGCCGGCTTCCTCCCTCCTATGGGAATAGCCGGGGCGGCTTACGCCACGGGGACCGGGCAATGCTTTACCCTTCTGGTGTACCTGCTGTTCTATGCCTTGGGCCCCGAAACGGTAAAGATCAGCCCAAAGCACCTGCATTTAGACCAGGCGGTTTTGAAAAAAATGTATGCCGTGGGTATCTCGGCAACCCTGAACCTTGCCCTGCCCTCCCTTTTAATTTCCGTCTTAAACGGGCTGCTGGCTTCTTTTTCAGAAAAATATGTCCTTGTACTTGGGGTCTATTATAAGCTGCAGACCTTTATCTACCTCACCGCCAATGGGATTATCCAGGGCATCAGGCCCCTGATGGGCTACAATTTGGGCGCAGGGGAGCATGGGCGGGTGAAAAAGATTTACCGCACGGCCCTGGCAATGAATATGGGCATCATGCTCCTGGGAACGGTTTTATCCTGGCTTATGCCCGGGCAGCTGATCGGTTTGTTTACAGATAACGCGGAAACCATCCAAATGGGGATTACCGCCCTGCACATCATCAGCCTGGGCTTTGTGGTATCCTCTGTTTCCATTACCTGCTCCGGGGCGCTGGAAGGGCTGGGGAAGGGGTATCAGTCCCTGCTGATCTCCCTGCTAAGATATGTGGCCATCATTGTTCCTGCCGCCTATTTTTTCAGCCGCTTTCTGGGGGCAGACGGGGTGTGGTATGGTTTCTCCTTCACGGAACTGCTCTCTGCCTTCTTTTCCCTCAGGATTTACAGAAAGGAATTACATTGACCTCTGCCCATCCCCCATTATATAATATAGTTGAAAACCAGAAACTCCTACCCACAGGCTGTGAATAGACCAAAGCAGCAGCCTGTGAGAAAGACGAGGTAATGTTATGAAAAAGCACATCGCACTCTTTGGAATGTCAATCCTTCTTCTGGCTGCCTGCGGACGGGAGCCATCACCTGAAAACGGCTCCCCCTCTTTCCCGGAAGAAAATACCACCAGGCTCCAGGAAGAGGCCGCCCGCGCCCTTAACAGCCAGGAAGCCTCAGAAGCTGATTTTGCCCCCAGAGGCTTCGTCACATCAGAAGGCATTCCCTCCCACAAGTTTTCCGGCATGGAAACCGTGGATTTTAAAAGTAAGGTTACTTTTGAGGGGGAATATCTGCTTCTCTTTACAGCAACAGGAGACGAAAGGGCACAAATACAGGTTTCCAGCCCTGCCCTGGGCTTTGCAAACCAGCCTGTGCCCATTACCTCCCAGGATGGCTGCGGCTTTTGGACAACCGCCAGCCTGTCCCCGGGAGAATATACCTTTACCGCGGAAAGCCTGGGCGGGGAAAGCTGTGGCCTGATAGCTTTCATTTGCCCTTTGCAAAGGCTGGAATCCCTGCCGGAATCCCTCTCCGGGGAGCTCCCCGCCGCCTATGTGTGCACCTTTTTGGAAGATACGGCCATAAACTACACCTTCTATGACCAGCGTGATATCCAGAGGACCTATGGCCCCATGGCGGAATTTTATTTGGCAGGGGACGGCCTGTGGCAGGAAACCATTTATATGGAAAGCAACGCCCAAGAAGCCACAGGCAGCGCCTCTGTCCCCCCAGGGGATCTTATCCTCTACTTCCACACCAGTAACTGGCGCATAGACTTTGCCTCCTGATAACACCGGATAGTACCAGGCAGCGGTTAAAGCCGGGACCGTACAGCTTTCTGGGGACTACAGGGCATATTTGTCGGAATATCCCTGGAACTTCTCCTGAAACTCCCGGCTGCCGCTGCGGTATTGGCGCAAAGCTTCATGGAGTTTCTTATCCTCCCCTGCAATGTCCATTAGGCATCCGGCAATATTGGAGCAGTGGGCGGATGTGCGCCCTAAATTGGTAAGCAGGTCAGACCAGACAAATCCGGCGTTGATGGTACATTCCCCCTGCTGCAGGCGGGAAATGTGTCGGGTGCGCATCTGCTCTTTCAGTTGTCTGATCACCTGCTCAAGGGGTTCTACTGCCAGCGCCGCCTGGCCGTCATTTTCAAGAAAAGCCCCCAAGGCCAGGTCCAGGATTTCCCCCACCGCCGAGCAGATCACTGAAAGCTCCGCAACTGCCTGTCCGGTAAAGCACATCCCTTTTTCCTTCATTTCTTCTGATGATTCCAGTATATTCACCCCATGGTCGGCAATCCTCTCAAAATCGCTTATGGCTTTCAAAAGCTTTGCCGCCTCCACAGTATCGGCCTTGCCGATTGGCCTGGTACTGAGTTTTACAAGATAAGCGCCCAGGACATCCTCATAATAATCCGTCTTTTCCTCCTTTTCCCGGACAGCTTTGGCCCTATCCTGGGAGTACCCGGACAGCGAAAGCATCCCTTCCTTCAAAGCAGCGGCGGCAGTTTCCGCCATCTCTGCCGCAACCTCCCTGCACCGCTCCAAAGCCACCGGGGGCGTCACCAGGAGACGTTCGTCCAGCTCCACCAATACCTCTTTCTGCTCTCTGTCCGGTATGATTTTCGTTACAAAACTTTCCAGGAAACCGGAAAAGGGAAACAATAACAATGTACATAAGATATTAAAAGCAGAGTGGGCGGCGGCAATGCCTGCCAGAGAAGCCCCATCTTCCAAAAACGCCGGATGGAAAACTGCCTTCAATACCCAAAACACCGTCAGCCACACTGCCGTCCCGCAGACGTTGAAGGACAGGTGGATCATAGCCGCCCGTTTAGCGTTTTTGTTTGCTCCCACAGCAGAGACCATGGCTGTCACACAGGTCCCGATATTCTGTCCCATGATAATAGGAATCGCTGCCCCATAGGTCACCTGCCCTGTGGCGGCCAGTGCCTGCAAAATGCCAATAGAGGCAGAGCTTGACTGGATGATGGCCGTCAGCGCCGTTCCTGCCGCCACTCCCAGGGCCGGATTTTGGAAGGCCAGGAACAATTGCTGGAAGGCCGGGATATCACACAGCCCCGAAGCGGCTCCCGACATGGTTTCCATGCCGGACATCAGTGTTGCAAAGCCTAACAGGACCATACTGGTATCTTTTTTCTTTTCCTCCCTGGCAAAAGTCAGAAGAAGGATGCCTATAAACCCCAGGGCAGGCGTAAAGGCAGAGGGTTTCAGCAGGCGGATGAACAGGCTGCCGCTGTCTATCCCCGCAAGGCTCAATACCCATGCTGTTACCGTAGTCCCAATATTCGCCCCCATAATCACATTGGCTGCCTGTTTGAGGCTCATCAGCCCGGAATTGACAAAGCCGATCACCATTACAGTGGTTGCTGAAGAACTCTGGATCACTGCCGTCACCCCCAGCCCTGTGAGAAGCCCCATGGCCCTGCCAGTGGTGAGCCTGCCAAGAAGGGGGCGGAGTTTTCCCCCCGCCCGGCGTTCCAGAAACTGCCCCATAATATTCATGCCAAAGAGAAACAGGCTCAGCCCTCCCAGCAACGTGAGGATGTCAAAAATATCCATAAACCTTCCCCCTATCCGTAATTATCCGCATCCTTTATTAACCATTTTGTACCTTTTTTTCCTAAAATAAACCATCAGGCACAAAAAAATGGGACTTTGCCACATGGCAAAGTCCCATTTTTCCCTGTTTACCTGTTATTTAAAGCATCCGCAATATCTTCCCTCATATCCTCCACAGCCGCCCTTGCCGCATCTGCAAAGTGCTCCGGGCCAAAAGAAGCATATTTTTCCTGCTGATAAGCTGCTATGATTCCCCGGGAGGAATTTATGATGGCCCCCAGGCCGTCCTCATGGAAGAAATGCACCAAATCCTTCCCCTTTCCTCCCTGGGCGCCATAGCCGGGTACCAGGATAAAGCTCTTTGGCATAATCCTGCGGAGGGCTTTTCCCATTTCCGGGTAAGTGGCGCCCACCACGGCTCCGATATAGCTGTAGGAACCGCCCATATGCTCTTCACCCCATCTGGCCACCTGCTCGCCCACAATTTCGTAAAGGGGCCTGTCCCCAAAGGCAATCCCCCCTGCACCTCCGGCCTGTGTCCCTGTAGCCACCATCCGGTCCTGAAATTCCCCACTGCTGGGGTTGGAGGTTTTCACCAGGATAAACAGCCCTTTCTTTTCCTCCTGGCACACCTTGATAAAAGGCTTTATCCCGTCAGAGCCCAGGTAAGGATTGACCGTTGCAAAATCCTCGTCAAAGCTGTAATGGTATCTGCTCCCCACCTGCACTTTGCCAAGATGCCCTGCCGCATAAGCTTCAGACGTTGAGCCAATATCCCCTCTTTTGATATCGGCAATCACCACCAGGCCTTTCCCTTTACAGTAATCCACTGTCTTTTTAAAAGCCATTAACCCGGGAATGCCAAACTGCTCATACATGGCAATCTGAGGTTTAACCGCAGGTACAATATCGTAAATAGCGTCCACCAGCTCCCTGTTATACAGCCAGATTGCTTCCGCCGCCCCCTCTAAGGTTTCTCCCAGTTCACTGAAAGCTTTTTTCTTTATATGCTCCGGCACAAATTTCAGCATAGGGTCCAGCCCCACCACAATAGGAGCCTTTGTGGATTTGATCTTTGCAATCAGTTTGTTGATCATAAATGTCCTCATTTCTGCGCTGCTTTATGGCCACAGGTATAAAGCCTGTATAGTTTGTGGATGCAGCGCAGACACAAACTTGTTGGCTACTTTCCTTCTGCCTTTGCCCCAAGCGTTTCCCACAGGATCCCCTGCCTAGCGCATGTGTTCCTCCCGGGGCTTGCCATATAATATAAACGCCCTTGCCGCCTTGGAGTATCCGGTCTGTTTCAGCACCTTTTCCACGCTGTTTTTGATCTCCTGTGTAGGAATGCGGTCCTCTTTTACCTTGCCCTGAAAATCCGCTGTCACCCGAAGGGCCAGCAAATCCACCTCGTCATGGCTGTACTGCATCTTTGTGTCGTTTAACGCTTTCATAATAGCGTCACTGATTTTGGTCAGGGTAAAATCAGCGATTTCTCCCTCCCGCTTAATCACCTGAAACATCTTTTCATTCCCTCCAGTCTCCGTACCGCCTCCGGCATATCTGCCCGGGGCATGTCCGGTCAATGCAAAGCCTGCTATCTGGCCTGCAGAAAAATATATTCTCTCTGTGCCTGGCTGTCGTCAGGATAATCCTCAAGGTATTTTTTCATCAGCGCTGCCGCATTCTGATAATCCGAAAGCCGTTCATAAGCCACAATTTCATTCATTTTTAAAATCTGCATCATGCCGTTATTTTCTATGTTCATGGCATTTTGGAATGCATTCAGGGCACCGCTGTAATCTCCCGTCTGCATTCTGCACAGCCCAAGCTGGTTGAGCACCTGGGCATTAGGGCCTTCACTGTCCAGGCATGCATTGTATACACTGATCGCATAATTATTATCCCCCAGTGTTTCGTAAGTTTTTCCCAGGAACAAAACTGCCTCATATCCCCCTGCATCCCTGGCCTTTTCCAGATAATTCCTGGCGTTTTCATAATCCTCCAGGTAATAACAGATACGCCCTTTCTCAAAATTAGTCATATCCTTGGTGCCTGCATTCATCGCCGCCTGCAAATATTCCAGCCCCACTTCTTTGTAGCCAAAGCCTGCCAGCACGCTGTAAATATCAATCAGCCGGTCATAGTCGCCGCGCTTTAGGGCGATTGCCTTGTCAAAATCTTCCTTTGCTTGGTCCAGCTTCCCCTGCTGGGCATATATTGTCCCCCGGAGGTAAAAAGCGTCCCTCTCCTGGGGCCGCAGGGCAATAATGGCATTATATACGCCGATAGCCTTGTCCAGCTCTCCCAGTTTATAATAGGCAGTGGCAAGATAATAATTGATGTCGTAATCCAGATTATTTAATCTGCCATTGCTGTAAGAAAGGGCAGTTTCAAAGGCCTGGGCAGCTTCCTCATACATGGTCTTTCCCATATACGCCAGCCCCTCCCCCCGGCAGGCCAGGCGCAGGTCCTCCCCTGCTGCCCTGGCGGCTTCAAAGCTTGCCAGGGCATTGTCATATTCCAGCGCTGCCACAGCCTCCATCCCTGCCCCCAGGTTTTCATTTTTGCTTCCAAGGCTGCAGCCTGCCAGCAACGCCGCCAGCACACCGGCAAGCAAAGCCGCAGAAAGCCTTATCCCTTTTTTCATCCTACCTCCCTGCCGCAGCTTCTCTGTAAATACCATAACTTTTTTCACACTACCGCCTGGCTTTCCCTGCTCAGCCTTGCTGCCTCCCGCTGCTTCATATCCCACATTTCCTTTTTCAGCCATTCGTTTTCCGCCAGCTCCATCACATTTTTGATCCTGTGGCGCACCACCCGGAAATCAAAGGGTTTATGGATCAGTTCAATGGCACCCTGCTCCAGGGCGTGAAGCTCGTCGGAGCTGTCATTATTTGCTGTCACCACCACCACAGGGATCTCCATAAATGCAGGGGTGGATTTTATTTTGTGAAGAAGCTCTATGCCGTCCATATTGGGCATTACCACATCCGTTATGACCAGGTCAATTTCATGGGCGCTCTTTTGCAGGATTTCCAGGGCGCTTACCCCATCGGAAGCCTCAAAGTATTTGTATTCATCCCCCAGGGCATCCCGCATGGTAAGCCTTGCCAGACGCATATCATCCACCAGCAAAATGCCCCTTTTGCGCTGTTCCCGCTCCCGGTCTGGCTCCTCCTGCCCTGCCAGCAGATTGCGGAACTCCATAGGCTTAATGGGAGGGGAGAAAAAGTATCCCTGGATACTGTCACACCCAATGTTCCTTAAAAAGTCCACCTGGCTTTGGTTCTCCACCCCCTCCGCCACGGTCTTCATTCCCAGCATTTTCGACATTTTTACAATGCACAGCAATATACTTGCCGCCCGGCCGGAATTTTCAAGCTGGTTCATAAATTCCATATCTATTTTCAGGATATTGGCAGGAAGCTCCCGCAAAGTGTTAAGGGAAGAATAGCCGCTTCCAAAGTCGTCCATCAGTACTTCATAGCCTTCCTTGCGGAACTGCGCTACCTGCTGGATGATTTCCCTGGGGTTCTGGGTATAGGCGCTTTCCGTCACCTCGATTTTGATCAGCCTTTTTTCAAGGCCATATTTTTCGATCATATCATTGATACGCTGTACCAGGTCAGGCTCGCAGAAATCCACCCGGGAAATGTTGATGGAGATCGGGCATACCGCCACCCCGTCTTTTTTCAGCTTTGCCAGCACCCGGCAGGCTTCCTCACATACAAACATGTCCAGCCGGGAGATCAGGCCGCTTTTTTCAAATAAGGGTACAAAAATTCCCGGCGAAATCACACCCTTTTCCGGATGCTTCCAGCGCACCAGGGCCTCCGCACTGACCGGGCGCTCTGTCTTCACGTCAAAGATTGGCTGAAGGACAATATGGAACTGCCCTCCCTGGACCGCCTTCACCATCTCACGCACCAGCATCAGCTCTTCCCGGTCCCTTTCCGCCTCTTCCTCGCTGTAGAAGGAGAACTGCTTCACCATATTATCCCTGATATTCTGGCAGGCTGTGCCGGCCCGGTCGCACATAACGGAGATAGAAAGCGTCCTGTCCTTTATCACGTACACACCCCCATGGACAGTAAGGGAATATTTCTTTTCCAGCTCTGAAATCCCGCCCTGCAAAACCTTATAGAATTTCGTCCCCTCCTTCATCTTCTCATATGGCAGGCAGCACACGAAATGATCTGCGTCCATCCTGGCATAAGTACCATCAAAGCCCACCGCCCGTTTTAAGGTGCGGGCAAGGGCAATCAGGATTTCATCTCCCACCTCCCTGCCCAGTATCTCATTGATCAGCTTAAACCTTACAATATTAAGCCGCAGTACCATATACTCGGTGGCGGTATCCATTTTCAGCATCTGTTTTGTCAGGGAGCTGAAGGTTTCATAATTGTAAATCCCGGTAAGCTCATCCCTTCTGGTCTTGTCATAAGCATTCTTTTTCAATACATTATCCACCCGTTTTCTTACGATTTTTTCCACAAATGGTTTCGGTAAAAAATCGTCCACCCCAAGCCGCAGGGCATCCTCGCCAAAACTCACGCCCTCATCTTTGGTAGTAATGATCACAGGTATATGTCCATAAGCACCCGTTTTTTTCAGTTGCCCAAACAGCTTTAAGCCGGCTCCCCCATCCATTGCCGCATTTAAAATAATCAGGCTGATATTATCCCTCTCCTGCAAAATCCCAAGGGCCCTTTCCGCATTTTCGGCTTCCAGGATTTCAACCGAGTTGTCCCTTTTCCAGAAACTGCCCAATAGCTTTCGGTCAATGGCAATATCGTCCACAATAAGAAGCACTCTTTTCATTATCATTTGGTTGTCTCCACTCTACTTTATTATTCGTTTCCAAATAATTCTGCTCAAACACTATTTTCTCAGTCCGCTGGGATAATGGTTTTTCATGATACCGCCAGATAATTTCCCCCAGCCCAGGCTGTATCCGTCTATGGTTATAAGATACCATCCCTTTTCCCCTTCCGCCTGCAGCGTCTGTCCGCTAAGATAGGCCTCTGCACCACGCCGGTCCGTCTGGAAGGAGAGCGCCGCCCCCTCAGGGCGCAGCGAAAGCGCCAGTGCGTGAGATGGTTCAAACCGTTTTTTCTTTATGGTCCCCAGATGCAGCCCTGGCCGGAGGGCTTTAAGCCCTTCCAGTGCCGGGATCCCTTCTGGTATCAGGTAAAGCTGCTCCCCAAACTTAAGATACCTGCCCTGGAAGCCGTCCCTTAAATACTGTTTACGAAAATCTTCCCACTCTTTTAATTCTTTAGAAGAAACCCCTTTTTCTTCTCTATGTGCCTTCCCTTTCCCATTAGCTGCCCCTTCCTTTTTTAAACAGGCCAAAAAATGGCCTTCCCCTGCTATTTTATGGGGCCACAGCCGTACCATTGCCTTTGCATTCTCCCCACATCCAATGCCTGGTGCCATTCCCTGAAAGCGGCCTGCCTTCTCCAGGGAAAATTCCGGATGCTTTTTCAGGAAAGAACCAACTGTCCCCTCATTCTCTTCCGGTGCAAAGGTACAGGTAGAATAAACCATCCTGCCTCCCGGCTTCAGCATTACTGCGGCGCTTTCCAGAATATCTTCCTGCCTCCTGGCGCACATCTGGATATTGGAAAGGCCCCACTCCAATGCCGCCTCTTCTTTTTTGCGGAACATCCCCTCCCCGGAGCAGGGTGCATCCACCAGGACCTTATCAAAAAACGCGGGGAAACGCTCCGCCAGATAGGAAGGTTCATGGTTCAGCACAAGGGCGTTTGCAATTCCCATCCTCTCTATGTTGCCTGAAAGTATCCTGGCTCTCTGGGGATGAATTTCATTACAGACTAAAAGCCCTTCTCCCTTCATGGCCGCCCCAAGCTGGGCACTTTTCCCGCCGGGCGCGGCACATAAATCCAATACCCGCTCCCCTGGCACCGGGCTTAAGTATTCCGCAGGCGCCATGGCGCTGGCTTCCTGGATGTAATAAACCCCTGCCTCATGGTAAGGATGCTTTCCGGGCCGTTCATCTTCCTTATAGTAATAGCCGCCTGCAGCCCAGGGGATTGGGTGCAGGGAAAATCCCGCCTTTTCAATAAAGTCCTCTTCCGTCCCTTTCAGGGAATTGAACCGCAGGGAGGAAACTTTAGGCTTTTCATAGCTGGCCAGAAAATCCTGGTATTCACTGCCCAGCAGATTTTCCATTCTCCTTAAAAACTGTTCCGGCAACATTCCTAACTCCCTTTCGAGCTTCTCCGTTAACCTATCGGGTGAAAACAAATGCCGCCTACGGCGTCGCTTGTTTTCCTTCCGATATGTTACATTATACCAACTTGCGCTGTAATTGACAACAAATACAATTTTCTGAATGTGGGGTTCAATTTTGCGTACATTATACTAAATTTGTATAAATATTACCCATGATATATAAAAAAATAAGCAATTTTCTGAAAAATAAATCCAGCCTTACTATTAAAAATTCATAAACACCGGACAGATGACCAGTATTGGGTATTGTTATTTCCCTGTTTCATTTTTATAATTTCCATTGGAAAAATATTACAAGAAAGGACTGAAAGAATATGAAGGAAGGTAAGGCATCCCCTATGGAAAAGCTTGCCACTTTTATCATTGATAAAAGAAACCTGTTTTTCCTGCTGTACATCTTTGCCCTGGTATTCTGCTTTTTTTCAACTAATTGGGTAAAGGTGGAAAATGATATTACCACTTACCTGCCAGAGGATACCCAGACCCGCCAGGGGCTTACTATTATGAATGAGGAATTCATTACTTATGGTACTGCCAGGGTAATGGTTTCCAATATCTCCTTTGGGAGGGGCCAGGAGCTGAAAGAGGAAATTGAAGCCATAGAAGGTGTGTCAGAGGCAGTCTTTGACAGCTCCCCGGAACATTACATAGATTCCTCTGCCCTCTTTGACATTACCTTTGAGGGAACAGCCACCGATGAGGTGAGCGTGGAAGCTATGGGACAGGTAAATGCCCTTCTGGCAGGCTATGATACTTATGTGAACACGGAAGTGGGCGTGGACAGCGCCGCAGACTTAAAAGAGGAAATGCAGGTGATTATTGTTATGGCTGCAGTGATTATCGTGGTGGTCCTGACTTTGACCTCACGCTCTTATGCGGAGGTGCCTGTGCTCATCGCCACTTTTGGGACCGCCGCCCTTTTAAATATGGGCACCAACTTTCTGTGCGGGACCATCTCCTTTATTTCCAACTCTGTGACAGTGGTTTTGCAGCTTGCCCTTGCCATTGACTATGCCATTATTCTGTGCCACCGTTTCAGCGACGAGCACGAAACCCTGCCCACAAGGGAGGCTTGTATCGCCGCCTTATCCAAGGCGATCCCTGAAATTTCCTCTTCCTCCCTTACCACCATATCCGGGCTGGCGGCGCTGGCGTTTATGCACTTCCGCATCGGCATTGACCTTGCCACTGTGCTGATCAAGGCAATCCTGCTGAGCCTTTTATCTGTCTTTACACTGATGCCCGGGCTTTTGATGCTCTTTAGCAACCTGATAGATAAGACCCGGCACAAAAAGCTGCTTCCCTCTATTACCCTCATCGGGAAGCTGGACGTGCTTACCCGCTTTATTGTGCCGCCCATTTTTGCCATGGTCCTGGCTGTGGTGGCCGTATGGGCCAACAAGTGCCCCTACTGCTACAGCTTTACTGACCTGACCACCACCAAGCAGAGCCAGAGCCAGATCGCTTACCAGAAAATCAAAAATACTTTCGGCACTAACAATCTGGTGGCAGTGATCATCCCTTCCGGCAATTATAAGGCGGAGGCTTCCCTTCTCCGTTCCCTGGAAAGCTATCCGGAGGTGAAATCCGCCATGGGGCTTGCCAACATAGAAGCCATGGACGGCTATACCCTGACTGACGCCCTAAATCCCAGGGAATTTTCAGAACTGGCAGGGATAGAATATGAGCTTGCCAACCTGCTTTACTCCGCCTATGCCGTAAACGATGACCAGTATGGCCAAATCATCAACGGCCTGGACCGCTATCAGGTTCCTTTGTTTGACATGTTCCTCTTTTTAAAGGAACAGATGGAAAAAGGGAACATCACCCTGGAAGGGGAAATCCAGGATACTCTGGATGGTCTGTTCCTGCAGTTGGATAAAGCCAAACTCCAGTTACAGGCCGACCAGTTTTCAAGGCTGGTGGTTTACCTGGCCCTGCCTGAGGAAAGCCAGGAAACCTTCGATTTCCTGCAAGTCATGGAAAAGGAAGCCAAAAAATATTATGGGAACGAAAAGGTTTATATTGTGGGGAACTCCACCAGCGACTACGACCTGTCCTCCTCCTTTGGGGAAGATAACCTGCTGGTAAGTATCCTCTCTGCCCTTTTTGTTATCATTATCCTGCTGTTTACCTTTAAGTCGGCAGGGCTTCCTGTACTGCTGATCCTTGTGATCCAGGGCAGTATCTGGATAAACTTTTCCTTTCCCTACCTGCAGGGCTCGCCCCTGTACTTTTTAAGTTACCTGATCGTCAATTCCATCCAGATGGGGGCAAACATTGACTATGCCATTGTAATATCCAGCCACTACAAGGATTTAAAAGGGGAAATGCCGCCCAAAAAAGCCATTGTGGAAGCCTTAAACGAAGCTTTCCCAACCATTTTTACCTCCGGTTCCATCCTGGCTGTGGCAGGGGCGCTGATCGGGCAGATGACCACCAACCCAACCATTTCCGCCATCGGCGTCTGCTTAAGCAGGGGGACTTTGATTTCTATTTTCCTGGTACTGGCAGTGCTGCCCCAGATTCTTGTGCTGGGCGACCATATTATCGAACGTACCAGCTTTGAGCTTAACCGCATCAACCTTGCCGCCAAATCCTATTCCGGCACCATCCATGTACAGGGACGGGTGATGGGACATGTGGACGGGATAATGGAGGGTACCTTCAACGGCATCCTCCGCGGAAACATGAACGCCATTGTCACCTTCGGGACTGCTGCCGTACAGGAAGAAAATAGATACAGTCCCGCCCTGCCTGCCCCCAAAGAGGATGGGGCGGCCACGGATACGGCCTGCGGAACCACCATTACCACAAAAGGAAGTGAAGACCATGAAGAAAATTTTTCATCCTGCAGCTAACAAAACCATATCACTTGTACTGCTGCCCGCGCTCTGCCTGTCAGTGATCCTCTCCGGCTATCCCGCAGCGGCAGCGCCCTCCGGCCAAAAGGAAAAGGCTTTGGAGGAAAAAACAGCCCAAAGCCTCTCTGGCAGCGGAGAATGGGAGTTTATCTCTATCAGCACCAAAGAAGACCTGGAGGATTTTGCCATAAACTGTGCTTACGATGCCTGGTCCCGGGGAAAAGTATTTGTCCTGGAAAATAACATTGACTTAAGCGGGGCAGATTTTTCACCTGTCCCAACCTTCGGCGGCATCTTTCTTGGGCAGGGGCATACCATCAGCGGCCTTTCCCTTTCCGGCGGCAGTAATTACACCGGGTTGTTCCGGTATGTACAAAAATCCGGGGAAATCTACCAGCTTTCTGTCTCCGGCACAGCCCGGGAGGAAAATTCCCACACAGGGCTTGGGCTGCTGGCAGGATGCAATTATGGGCTGATCTCTGGCTGCTTTGTCTCCGGCAATATCACTGGCGGCGACCAGGCGGCGGCACTGGCTGGATTAAATGAAGTTTCCGGTGTTATCAACGGCTGCACCAGCAGCGGCGCGGTTTCCGGCAGCCATCAGGTTGGAGGGATTGCAGGCAGCAACAAAGGCAGCATCATTAACTGCCGCAACCACAGCTTTGTAAACACTTCCCCTGCCGATAACCGGATTGATTTAACTTCCATAGACATGGATATGGCCATCTTTGAACTTATGACAACAGAAAACGCTGCCTCCGTAACAGATATCGGTGGGATTGCAGGCAGTAATTCCGGGCTGGTCCGTGCCTGCACCAATGACGGCTCCATTGGCTATCAGCATGTGGGCTATAACATCGGCGGTATCGCAGGCAGCCAAATGGGATACATAGAAGGATGTGCCAACCATGGGCTTTTAAACGGGAGAAAAGATGTAGGCGGCATTGCCGGGCAGATGGAGCCCAGCAGCCAAATGGAATACCTGGAAGATACCATGGAAAAGCTGAATACGGAATTTAACAAGCTCCACGGCCTGCTCACCCAGCTTGACCGGGACGCCTCTTCCGCTTCCTCCCGCCTTACCGGGCAGGTAGATGCTTTAATGGACTCAGTGGAGGGTGCCCAGAATGCTATTGACGAAATTATGATAAATATGGGCAACCATGTGGAGGACCTGGCAGGCCTTACAGACCTTGCCTCCCTGCCCTCGCCGGATCCCATATCCCTGGAATTTCTGGATAAGCTTGCCCTCCCCTCCTTTACCCCATGGCCCTCCCGCAGCCCCCTGCCGCCGTTATTACCGGACGTGACACCTTCCGGCCTGCCGGACGCTACGCCTTCGGTGACACCCTCCGGCCTGCCAGACGTTACGCCCTCGGCGGCACCTTCCAGCAGGCCGAACGTTACGCCCTCGGCGGCACCTTCCGGCAGGCCGGACGCGACACCAGAAGAAACACCAGCCCCAACGCCTTCCGTTACCGCCAGGCCAACGGAAACGCCGTTTTCCGGGGATAATGGTCTGGAAGAACCCCCAAAAGAGGAAGATCCCGTACCTGAAGATGGCCCATCGGATAATAACCAAACAGATTATCCTGCGGATGGGGAAAACGGAAATGGGACAGAAAGCGGCAACCCCCTTTTACCGGATGGTTCCCAAGGGGAAAATACAGATGCCGGAATGGACGAAGAAGAGGGCAAAGAGGAAAAACATCCTGCCAATAATGGTAATGTTGGGAATAAGGAAGCTGAAGATGGTAACAACAGCTTTGCCCATGCCAGCGGCCACAGGGAAGCTTCCATCAGGTATGACTTTCTATGGAATCCCCCGGCATTGCAACAAGACCATGGGACATTTGTCCCCACACACCTGTCAGCCCCCATGCCCCCGGCCCTCACCGGCCAGCCGGAAAAACTCACTTACAGCAATGGCAACAACAACGATGACGGCAGTGATGATGGCGGCGACGAAGATAGCAACAGTGATGATGGCAGCGGCGAACCGGGAACATCCTCCCCTTCTCCCTCCGCGGCGGCAACAGTGCCTCCCTCCGCCAGCCCTTCCCCCACAAAATGGCCCCTGCCGCTGCCCACCAATAACCCTTTTACCGCCGGGTGGCCCGATGCATGGCCTGCCCCCAATCTGGACAGGCTGGACATTGGCAGCCGTATTGACAGGGAACAGGTGGAAAAGGACTTAAACGATGTACAGCAAAGCGTCTACCAGGACGCTTCCCATGTATTGGAAAGTATCCAGAATACCGTACAGGAGCAGGCAGGAATCTTAAGCTCCCGCATCTGGTCAGCGCAGAATTCCTTAAGCGGCAGTTTTTCTGCCATCATCCAGGATATGAGGATTTTAAACGCCATGCTTGACAGTGAAAACCAGGTACTTTTAAAGGATATGCAGGCGATCATTGATGAGCTGAACGTTATCGGCAACATCATTACCGCTCCCCAGGACAATGCACCGGAAGATATTCTTACGGACATTTCCGACCAGGACCAGCTTACCGACACTACCGGGAAGGTTATGAACTGCATCAACTACGGAAACGTCAATGGTGACCTGAACGCCGGGGGCATCGCAGGCTCCCTATCCCGGGAAAATAACCTAGACCCGGAGAATGATTTTAACTGGGACGAAAACTTTACCCTGAATTTTCGTTATAAAGAACGCATTGTGGTGCGTAAATGCACCAATACCGGCACCGTCAGCGGAAAAAAGGACCGGGTAGGGGGGATTGCCGGGGAAATGGCACTGGGAAGTATCATTGACTGTGCCAACAGCGGCACCGTCCAAAGCGACGGAAAGCAGGTGGGCGGCATTGCTGGCTATTCTGCCGCAGCTATCCGCTCCTGCAGTGCCAAATGCACCCTCTCCGGCACCGGGCAGGTGGGCGGTATCGCTGGCTATGGCACAAATATCTCCGGCTGCTATAGCATGGTAAATATAAAAGGCGGCGAAAGCTGCCTGGGCTCTGTGGCTGGGAAGTTAGCGGATGCCGGCCAGGCCGGTGATAACTATTTTGTGGAAGGCTGCCCTGCCGGCATTGACGGCATCAGCTATGAGGGGCTGGCTGAGCCTCTCCCCTACCACACCTTTATGGCTTCCCCCGGCCTGCCGGAAATGTTCGGGAATATTTATCTCTCCTTCCTGGCAGACGGCCGCGTGGTAACCGTAACCACCCTGGCTTATGGCGATACTTTTACCCCAGACATGCTCCCCCCTGTCCCCGAAAAAGAGGGCTATGTGGGGGAATGGGAGGACTTTGACTACCACACCATCACTTTCGACCAGACAGTGAATGCAGTTTATACAGAGTACGTGACAGCTATTGAAAGCGCCCAGGCCCTGGGGCAGCGCCCCATTTTACTGTTAGAGGGAAGCTTTACTCCCAAGGACAGCTTCACCCTCACCGAAATCGACGCTTATCCTGCCCAGGCAAAGACCGTTGCCAAATGCTGGGAGGTTTCTTCCTCAGAAGGCATCACCGGAAGGGTAAAGGTAAGATATCTGATACCTGGGGAAATGGAAAATCCCCGGATAGAGCTTTATGAAAATAATGCCTGGCGCCCTATTGACACTGAAAAAGATGGAAGTTATTATGTATTTACTTCTGAAAAAGCAGATTTCATTTTTTGCTGTGTAGACCGCCCGGCTTCCCTGCCTGTGGGCATTGGCGCCCTGATGGCTGGCTGCGCCGGGGCTACCGTTTTACTTTCACTGGCCCTGCTTTACAGGAAGAAAAAGAAAAAAGCTGCAAAGTGAGATTCCCCTTATGACCCAGGCAGATATTTCCTTACATACCAGGCAGGCCATGGCATCCTCCCTGAAAAATTTCATGGGAGTAAAACCGCTCTCAAAAATTACAGTGAGTGAAATCTGCCAGGACTGCGGGCTTAACCGCAAAACCTTTTACTACCATTTTGAGGATATTTACAGCCTGCTCCACTGGATGCTGGAGCAGGAAGCCCTGGTGGTTTTTAAGAAATTCAACCTGCTTACAGATTATAAAAAAGCGATCTGCTTTCTTATGGATTACATAGACGCCAATAAACACATACTGAACTGTGTTTACGATGCCATGGGGCGGGAAGGGATGAAACAATTTTTTCTTTCAGACTTCCAGGTATCCCTGAACGCAATCATTGAGGGGATGGAAAAGGACATGGATATTCATGCGGACCAAGGCTACAAACAGTTTCTCTGTGAATTTTATACCAACGCCCTGGCCGGGATCCTGACCGACTGGTTCCGGGACAGGGACGTGCGCACCAGGGAGGAAATGATACACCATATCTTACTGACGATCAAAACCTCCCTCCGCAGCGCATTATGGGAAAGCTGTAAAAATTGACGGGCAGCCTTCCCATTACATGTATTCCAGGGAAACCATGGACTGCCCTTTCACTAAATCCAGCCCATAAGCCAATTCCCGGAACATCCAATACTGCCCTGCTGCATTGGGATGCACATCGTCATTCATGCCTGCCTCCCATCCCTCCTGGCTCTTTTGCCGCAATTCTCCCAAGTGTTTCTCATGGTCAATTAGAATAACTCCCAATTCTGCCGCCGCTTCCCTTACTGCCCCCGCAAAAGCCGGAAGCGCCACTGCCCGCTGGGCTGCCCCGGGTTTTACCAAAGGAGGGGTCCGCAGTACCAGCTGGCTTCCCTTTGCCTCTATTATACGCCCAATCTGTACAAGCTGTTCCCGGAATGCCTGCACATCCGAGATTACACAGTCGTTGGTCCCAAACATCGCCACCACCACATCCGCATCTGAATAAGGATAATAGCGCACATCCAGCCGCCCCAGGAATTCCTCCGCAGTGGCACTGGAAACACCTACATTTAAAACCACATCATCCTCCCGCCCCCAATCCTCCCGGATGTATTTTTCCCATAGCTGGGGCAGGCTGTCGAAACCATAGGTATGCAAGGCCCCATGGGTAATGCTGTCGCCAATAAACAGCCAGCGCATAGGCCCCTGCTTCAATTTCAGGTTCCCCGCTTTTTCAAAAACCTGCCTGGCAGGGCGCAGGGCAAAACGGTTTCTGTCTTCATATGTCACCAGGGAAGGCCTGGCACCGGTTTCTTTTAATATAGCGTTTGCCGTTTGCAGGCTGTCCCCTTGATACTTTATGCAAAGGAACCCTGCGCCAATCTCTTCCGCCAGCCGCTCCATTTCCCCAAGAGCCCCCTGTAAAACTTCCTCTGCCAGGGCCTCATCCTCGCTGCCGGAAATATACACCACCCCCTGAGGGTGATAGCAGGCTGCCCGCCGGCCAAATTCCTCCACAATATCCACAGCATTCAGCCCCGGCCTGGCCGTGTTAAAAACAAAACGCTCCCTTGCTGCCATGCTGTCCATTGCCATATCCCACCGGATTACCTCTTCAAACAGCCCTGCACAGCCGCGCCGCCCTTCATTTTCGGCAAATCTGCCTGCCGCCGCACTGCCGCCGGTAAATACCCAGCTTTTTCCCTTTTCCTTTAAAAACATATCCGATATCACCATTACTTCCCACCGCCTTTTCCTAAAATTATTGATAGCTTCATTATAGTGGGTACCCCGGCAGGTGTAAAGTTCCTTATTTTCATTTCCCACAAAGCTTCCCATAAGCCTTTAAGATCTCATTCTGGTTTTTCCCTGTAATAAAATAAAAATCCATGCAGTCTTTATTTTCTATATAAAGGTAGGTCCCGTATGCCGGGATATCACAGCAAATTGCAGCATCTGCCGCCAGCACAATCCCATATCCCTTATCGGAAAGCACAAAGGGCAAGGCGTCCCCTCCCGCTCCCTGGGAAATATACCTGGCGCCGCCCCGCAGGTTTAAGCCCTCTTTTCCTACAGCGCCAAGCCCGTAGACATTTTCCTTTTTCTGCCAGTCAAGGTAAAGCCACCCCTTTACCATATCCCTGCCTGCATCCTCTATCTGCCTGCATCCGCCCTGGCGTTCTGCCAGAAGCAGCTTTTTATCCCGGGCCATGTAAGAAACCGCCCCGCCCGCCTTATCCGCCTGAAGGCATAGCTGGTCTGTGATAAGTTCTACTTTGCCGCCGGATTCCTTATACATCCATGCCCGGTCTGTCCTTGATAGGGCAATTCCCGGATGCACCCCTTCCGGGATCCTGCTTCCCTTGGCAAAGGTCACCCTGATAATATTGCCCTGGACCGGGCTAAGCCGCAAGGTTCCGTATCTGCTTTGGAGGTAAAACCCGTCCGGCTGGCTCATAAACCACCGCACCGCCAGGTCAATCTTCCCATGGCCGGGCGGGCGCAGGATTTCCGTAGGAGGCATATCCCCGAACCCACGCCCGTCCCCATGGCGGTTCCTGCGCACTTCCCTGGAGGATGCCTTTTCTGTCTGCCTCCCACCCTGCCCTCCCTCAGGGCCAAGCCCGTCTTTGGGCTTTTGTTCCTGCCATGACAATGGGCGTATGGGTTTGATGATAAAGGGCTTTTTGTCCTCCGGTGTCACCACTTTCCGGCTCACTGCCGAAGGACGGTTCCGCCCTCCCACTATGCCCGGGGCGGTTTTCATGGTTCCTGCACTTTCCATGGCCCTAACAGGAAGATTTTCCTTCTTGGAAATTTCCTCCCTGCTTCCAGCGAAACCTGGCTTTCTTCCCCTGGCAGGCTCCTCCCTTCTGGCCGCTTCCGGCTTTCCTTTTCCAATTTCTTCCCTCCTGGCCGTCCCCGGTTTTCCCACCCTGCCGGGCTCCCCTCTCCTGGCTACCCCCGGTTCCCTTCCCCGGGCAGGCACCCTTCTCCCTTTTGCCATATCTGTCTTCTCAGGCAGCGGGTCTGCAATCAGCCCTGTCAGGTCCCCCTGATGGAGCACGCAAAGTTCATGCAGGGCGCGGGTGGCTGCCACATAAAGCAGCTTTGCATGCCCGTCATCCACAGGGTATTCTTCCCTGGTAGGATTTAAAACCAGTACCGCGTCAAATTCCAGCCCCTTGGTATATGCCACCGGGAGCGCCATGATGCCGTTTCCAAACTCCGCCTTTTCCAGGTCGCTCTCCATAATCTCCACATATTCCGACAGTTCCGCAGCAGCGGCCAGGGCGCTTTCCTGGTCCCGGCAGATAAGGGCAATGGTATCCAGCCCGGCTCTCTGCCAGCCCTTGAGGGTCTTTGCCGCCTCCTGTATCAGCTCTTTCCTGCCGTCCAGCTTCCGCACCTGCACCGGGTTCCCATGCCTGATAATCGGTTCCACAGGATAGCTGGAAAACTGTCCATGATGGAGGATACTGGTGGCAAAATCCGATATTTCCACAGTATTCCGGTAGCTCTTTTTCAAAATCCCAAAGCTGTCCATGGAATCCGGCAAAAGCAGTTCCTTTAGCTCCTCCCAGTCGTTTAATCCAAACCCAAAATGGATATTCTGGGAAACGTCCCCCATTACGGTATAGGTGCACCCATAGATGCAGAATTTCAGCACATGGTACGCCATCATGCCAAAGTCCTGGGCCTCGTCAATGACAATATGGTGTGCTTCGCTGATTACCTCCTGCTCCTTTATCCTTTTATAAAGATAGGCAAGCGCCGCCAGGTCGTAAACGTCAAACTCATTCTCCGGGATCTCCACCTGATGTCCCCTTGCCCTCTGCCCCAGCAGAAAATCCCGGTACATTTCAAAGACCGGGCGTTTCCACACCCTGCCCCCGAAGTACCCCCTGTATGCCTTTCGGATTGCCTTTTTCTCCACCTCCGAATACTTGATCCCCTTGCCCAAAAACTCCTCCCTGATTTTTTCCATCAGACGTTTGTTGAGCATATCAATTTTGCCCTGGACAGATACAGTGGGGTTTTGCAGGATATACTCTTCCACCCTCTCCCTTTCTAACAACCTCACAAGGGTTTTGGGATCCGCCGCTTTCCCATCCCTCCGGTCAAACACCCCGGTCTTTCCATTCCGGAAGCCCTCCACAAACTGCCTTGGGTCCAACACAACCGTTTCCCTGGGGATCACCTCCCATTCCAGCCTCTGGCAGTACTTTTCCAAATCCCGGAACCACCGTGAGCCGCCTTTGACACTTCCCTTCCCAGTGCTTTTATCTGTACTTCGTACATGGTATTTCTTTTCCTCCCAGTCCTCATAAAGCAGCCGTATAAAAAGCTGTTCCATGGTCATCTGCCGCACGCCATACACATCCAGGTCCGGCAGGACCCCTGTTATGTAATTCAGCAGGATCCGGTTGCTTCCCACAATATAGAAATCGTCCGGCCGGAACCTTTCCTCATAATTATAGAGAATAAAGGAAATCCGGTGCATCGCCACTGTTGTCTTGCCGGAACCCGCCACTCCCTGGACAATCAGGTTGTGGTAAGGGGATTTCCGGATAATCTCATTCTGCTCCTTCTGGATCGTGGCCACAATTTCTCCCAATACCGCCTGCTTGTTTTTGGCAAGGTATTTGGTGAGAAGATCGTCATTGGCAATCACCTCACTGTCAAAATAATCCAGGAGCTTCCCATCCTCTATTTCATAGGTACGCTTCAGCCGAAGGTCAATTTCCATCTCCACGCCCCCCGGCGCAGTGTAACTGCATCTGCCCAGGCTGTTTTCGTAATAGGCGTTAGCCACCGGGGCACGCCAGTCCACCACCATCCAGTGGGTGGCATCTTTGGAAATTCCGCCCCTTCCTATATAAAGGGATTCCTCCTTCCCCAGCGCTTTATCCCTGAAAATGATCCTGCCAAAGTAAGGCTTATTAAGTGCCTTTTCATTCCGGGAAAGGGCACGCTTCATATGGGCGTGCATGGTAACCGTATTATTTAAAATAGTTAAGACCTCCACATTATCATCATGATAATGTGCCAGCATTTCATCAATATTCTCCTGCATCCTGGCAACCTCGCGCCCGTAGTTCTCCACATTGCCGCGGACTACCGCAAGGGTTTCCCCAAGATACCCTTCCTCCGCCTGCCTTGATACCCCTTGGCTTTTTCTGTCCCTTTCCGTTCCCATACCCTTCCCCTTTCTGTATATTTTTTCGCTGCTTCCTTTCCTCACATTACTGTTTACAGGAACCTTCCTATCTCTTATTGTAATAAAAAAAGAAAAAAATACTAGACTTTTATTTCAGAATGTGGTAAGCTATATACTAGTTTTGTGGATAAAATAATTCTTGTAATTATCCACATTTTTTTATGCTTTATTGGTATAAATATCCCGTTTCCACCCTTCTTAAGCTTCTTTCCCTGATTTCTCCCATTCCCCCCTATTGTTTCCTGGCCTGTCCTGCTGCAGGCTTTCGCTTTCCAAAAACATCCCCAAGAACATTTTTCTTGTACATCAAATAATGGTATGCTATAGTCTTTATGGAAGAAAATGGCTGTGGGGGAACCCATAAAAAGACCGGACGGAGTGCAAAACGCCGTATTTTTTTATGAATACAAACATGGGAAACCGCGTAAAATAGGGCATCCCCACAAATGGGCTTTCTTAAAAACTTTACCTTTCTTAAGTAATCATTAAGATTTACGGAATATGCCGAAAAAACTTTACTCATAGCAAAATTGCTGTTAAAATAGGAAAAGATTTCAGAGGGGAAAATTATGTATTATATTATTGTAAATCCGGCTTCAAAGTCTGGGCGGGGCGCTAAGGTCTGGTCCATTATTGAGCCGGTCCTTATAGAAAAGGATATTGAATATAAGGTTTTCTTTTCCAGGGAAACCGGACATGTGACCAAATTGGTCCGTGACCTGTCTGCCTCTGTATTAAAGGCAGGCTCTGAAATCATTTTAAAGCTGATTGTTTTGGGCGGTGACGGCACTTTAAATGAAGTGCTGCAGGGGATTTCTGATTTTAGCCGTGTGCAGGTGGGCTATATCCCCAGCGGTTCCAGCAATGATATCTCAAGGGATTTAAAGTTTTCCAAAGACCCTCTGGAAATACTGGAAAACATTTTATCCTGCCAGCGGCCGCACCTTATGGACATTGGCTTCCTTGCCTGTGAACAGGCTCCCAGCCTGCGCCATGCAAGCGCCCCTTTCCGGCGGAATTTTGCCGTAAGCTGCGGCATCGGGTTTGATGCGGCTGTCTGCCGGGAAGCGCTAAACTCACGCTTTAAGGACCTGCTGAACAAAACAGGCCTGGGAAAGCTGACCTACCTGTTCATTGCACTGAAACAGGTGATACTGGCAAGAAAGGCTACCTGTACCATCCTTTTAGATGAAAAAGAGCCAATCCGCCTTTCAAAATTTTTGTTTGTTACAGGCATGGTCCACCAATATGAAGGGGGCGGCTTTAAGTTTTGCCCCGGGGCTAACTTTCAGGATGGGCTTGTGGATGTATGCGTTGTGGGCAATATTCCCAAGTGGCTGGTATTCGCCGCCCTCCCTACAGCATTCAAAGGTACCCATACGCGTTTTAAGGGAATCGACTGTTATACCGCCGCTAAGGTCCGCATCATCGTTTCCGAGCCTATGTGGGTACATACAGATGGAGAAGTTTCCATCCAAAGCTATGATATCACTTTGTCCTGTAAGCAGCAGGTATTGCAGTTTTTGTATTAAAAAGAGGAGATTATTGTGAAAAAGTATTATGAGAAGTATAAGCATGCGATACCGCTTATTATTTATGCAGTTATTTATCTTACCTGGTTCGTTTATCTTGAAAAGACAGTGGTCCCTAAGACCATTATCCATATGAAAGCCGACGATTATATTCCTTTTTGGGAAGTATTCGTAATACCTTATTTTCTTTGGTTTGCCTATGTCTCTATTGTAGTTTTGTACTGCTTTTTTAAAAATAAACAGGAATACTGCCGGGCATGCGTCTTTCTGTTTACCGGGATGAGCGTTTTCCTTATTGTTTCCACCCTCTGGCCCAACGGACATCATCTCCGCCCTTATGAAATGCCAAGGGACAATATTTTCACCAGTATGGTTGCCCGTCTCTACCAGACGGATACCCCAACCAATTTGTGGCCCAGCATCCATGTATATAATTCCATCGGGGCGCATCTGGCGGTGGTGTACAGCCTGAAGTTAAAAGGCAGCGGCAAAGAGGAAGCTTTACCGGCGGGTATTTCCAAATTCCGCAAAGGCATTATAGCAGGTTCTTTTATCCTGTGTGTTTCCATCATACTCTCCACTGTATTTATCAAACAGCATTCCTTGTTTGATGTGCTGACAGCCTTTGTAATGGCAGGCGTTATGTATGCGGTGGTCTACCAGCTTGATGTTGTGGCATTTTTCCAGGCATCCCATGCCCATCAGAAACGCAATAACCGTGTCCATCAGGTTTAGGCGGATGTGGCATTTATTCTTACAACAAAAACTCCCCCACAGCACATGCTGTGGGGGTTTGTTTTATTATTACAATAAGCCGGCCCGTGGAGCATGGCGGCGTTTGTTACAATAAGCCAGCCCGCGGAGCGTGGCGGCGTTTGTTGGGAAGTTAACCGCAAGCTGTCAGTTAAAATTAAAAAACCTGCGGCAGATCTTGTAACCTTCCACGGAAATCCATCTGCCTACCTTTCCGTGGAGGTTCATACAGTTTCCCAGAAGCCCATATCTGAGCTTTCTGTACAACATCCAGTCCTTTTTCTTCAAATAGTTCCAGAGTTCCTTTTTCTTTGCAAGATTTTCCTCTGTGCCTGAGCAAATCAGTAAAATAGACGAAACCGTTGTGACTATGTCCAGATAGCTTATCATATACTGGTACATCTTTTTCATTGACGTCATCCGGTTTTTATTTTCCACCATATAGTCTATCATCAGCTTATTAACCTTAATCTGCTGGTCTATTCTGCCGATCATGATCTCTTCATTTACAGACTGGTCTGCCCGCCCGATATAATAACGATAAAAATTCACATCCAGATAGTACATATTCCTTACAGAAGGAAGGGGTTCAAACACGAAAAGGTTGTCCACATAGAAGGTATGCTCCGGGAGCTTTAACCCACATTCCCGCAGCAGCTTTGTCCTGAAAATTACGGAATGCATCAGAATATACTGCCCTTTATGGAAATGCTTCACATCCTCCCAGGTAAACATTTTTTCTATGGGAAGCGCATGTTTATAACGCATCACTTTATGCCTGTTTTCCCCGGTCTTTTCATAGACAAAGTTACTGACCAGCATATCCAGGACTTTTTCCCCGCCTGTAAGATTTTTCAGGGTATCCAGAATCTGCCGGTAGGCTTCCTCTTTTACCCAGTCGTCACTGTCCACTACTTTAAAATACAGCCCCTCCGCATTTTCAATGCCAGCGTTTACCGCAGAGCCGTGCCCACCGTTTTCCTGATGGATCACCCGGATAATTGACGGATAAGCAAGGGCATACCTGTCCGCAATCTGGGCCGTTTCATCCCTAGAGCCATCATCCACTATGATAATTTCCACATCTTCCCCGCCCTTTAAAAGTGATTCCACGCATTTTTCCATATACGCCGCTGAATTATAGCAGGGTACGGCAAATGATAAAAGCTTCATCTCCTACGCTACTCCCATCTTATGTTTTTGTAGTCTTTACTTTTATCATAACCATTTTGGCGGAAATAATCAACTTAAGAAATTCTGAAGATAAGCACTGTAGGCGGATGGGATGGGATATCTGTCCTTTATCTCCCTGGGCTCCACAAATAAAAAGCCGCCCTTCCCCTTCTTTTCTGCCAGTTCGTCCACTCTCACGTCATATCCGGTCATATGCCATTCCTTATGGGTAAAAATATGCCTGCTGGCAGGAAGGGGCTCTATTTTCAGCACGGACAGCCCTTCCTTCTTTAAATAAGCCAGGACTTCCTCCCCTGAACGTCTCCCTTCCAGGCAGGGGAATTCATACATACCTGCCAGGAGCCCTTTGTCCGGCCTTTTTTTCAAGGCGGCCCTTGTCTGGTCACGCAGGATCAGCACTGTTTTTTCTTCGATTACTCTTGGCTTTTTGGGCGTTTTAAAGGGGAAATCCAGCTCCCGCCCCTGCTTATGGGCTGCGCAGATCCCCTCCCAGGGACATTCCCCACAGTGAGGGGTGCCTACAGGGATACACACGGTAGCCCCCAGTTCCATAAGTGCCTGGTTGAAATCTCCCGGGCGCTCCTGGGGCATTACAATGGCAAGCTCCTTTTCGATTTCCCCCCGTGCCTGCTGGCTGGCAATATCCCGCCCGTCTCCTTGCAGCCTTGCCAGCACACGGAGCACATTGCCGTCCACCGCCGGAACCCTCCTTCCATAGGCGATAGAGCTTATCGCGCCTGCGGTATAGCTTCCGATCCCCGGAAGGCGCAGCAGTTCTTCATATTCCCCAGGCATAACCCCTGCATACTTTTCCATCACCAGCATGGCGGCTTTTTTCAGGTTTCTCACCCTGTTATAATAGCCAAGCCCTTCCCAGAGCTTTAAAAGCTCTTCCTCCTTTGCAGCCGCCAGATGGCCAATATCCGGCAGGGCCTTCATAAACCTGTCATAATAGGGCTTAACAGCTTCCACTCTTGTCTGCTGGAGCATAATCTCCGAAACCCACACATGGTAAGGGGTTGCCTCCTCCCGCCAGGGAAGAATCCGCCTTCCCCTGTCGTACCAGGCAAGCAAAGGCTCCGCCGCAACCTCCAGCCAGGACAGCCTTACAGGCGCTGGGGTGCCGATTTCCATGAAATTTGCCCCCACCCGGCATTGGTATGCCAAAACCCTTACCCCAGCCAGCCTCGCCCTCAAAAGGGCGTCCCCAAATTCCGGCTGGGCAGCCAGGTTGGGGGTAAAATACCTGACATTTTCCATCTGGACTACGAAGATCACATAAGCCTGATAGCCTTCCTTCACCGCCTCAGCCAGCCCGTTTACATGCTTCACCGCCCGTTGGGAGGGCGCGTCCGGAAAACTGGCCACATCATCCTGCTCTAAAGTAACGCCCTTTACTTCAATAAATATTTTCTCCCGGGGCGTTTCCACATAGAAATCAAACCGTGAATTGCCGTATTTCACTTCCGGCTTTACCACAGATACCTCCGGGAACAGCCCTCCCCTGCCAAGCCACTCCCCCACCGCCTTATTGGGTGCCTGGGAATCCATATTAATAATCCTGGAACCTTTCCTGACCGCTACCAGGTCATAAGCAGTGCTCCTTGCGGGATTGGCGCTTTTACTTAAGTAAACTGTTGCCTGCTCTGTCAAAAGTTCCCGGCACCGCCCGGTATTCTTTACATGGACTACTTCCCTTTTGCCCCCAATAACCACATTGGCCACAAATCTGTTGGGACGGCTCTCAAAGCTTCCCTCTACAATACAGTCGTACTTCATTTCTATCTCCCCGTTTATGGCAGCCTCACAGCTCCCTCTGCCCCAATTTATGGGTCCGTCTTATCCCCGCCTCTTTGCTTATAAGGCACCCTTGCCGCTAAAACCACTTCTGAGGCGGGGGCGGTATGTACGGCCTGGTCGTCAAAAAAGATATGGGCACCAAAAGCTTTTAATACATGGCGCTTGGTAATGCCCCCCAGGAAAAATGCCTCGTCAATCCGCACATGCCACGCCCGCAGGGTACGGATGACCCGCTCATGGGCAGGCGCACACCTTGCAGTTACAAGGGCTGTGCGGATAGGTGCCTGCTCCTGTGGAAACTCGCTTTGGATATCGGAAATCGTCTTCAAAAACTTGGCGAAAGGCCCCTGCCGGAGAGGCTTTTCCGCCTGCAGCCTTTCACTTTCCTCAAAAGCCTCCAGCCCCTTTTCCCTAAAGACCCGTTCCGATTCGTCTGAAAACAATACCGCGTCCCCGTCAAAGGCAATCCGTATCTGGGAAATTTCCTCATCCTTACTGTAGGCCTTAATCTCATCGCAGCAGATGATACCGGCGGCAATCCCACAGTCAATGGCAGACTGCACATCCATCTCGTCCGCCGACAGATACAGGTCCGTATGGAAAGCTTCCAAATAGGGCGTAAGGGAGGCACCGCTGGCAAGCACCGCCCGGGAAATATCCAGCCCGTAATGGGCGATGGAATGGAAGACCCTAAGGGAGGTATCAGGGCTGTTATGGGACATGATGATCACCTCCACCCGCCCCTCCTGGCCGGGAATTTTGTTAATATCCAAAAGCGCCTTGATCAGTTGGAAGCCATTGCCGGGGGCAAGCAGCTCCTCCTCGTGCTCCACCTGGTATTTACAGTATGCCTCCACTCCCTGGGAACGGAAAATTTCATTTTCGGTTGTCAGGTCGAACAATGCCCGGGAGGACACCCCGATTACCAGCCTGTTTTCCAAATTGTATGCCATAAAAACCTCCTTTTCTCCCCGCTGCGCCGTCCCTGTAATGCCAGGGGCTTTTGCTGCACAAGGGCAAAGCTTCTGCCACAGTTTCAAAAAGGAGCCGCAGCGCTTATCTCAGGCGGCTGCCCTCATACCTTTTCAGGGTATGAAGGCAGGCACAGAGTTCCTCAAAACGCCTCTCCGTATCTTCCCCCTCTTCTATCTCCACATCCAGCGCTATGGCCATGGTGTTAATCATTTCATCGGTAATACGGTTATGGAGGGCTGCAAGGATATTCAGGCGCTGCTCATAAGTCCCTGCATCCAGAAACTCCAGTACCAGCGGGTCTATCTGCAATTCCTCTTCTTCCCCGGCCTGGGTCTTTGTCCTGTCCACAGCCTCATCTTCCCGATAGGGCTGTGGCTGTGCCAAAAGCGCCTCCTCCCCATGCCCTCCGGCGTTTTCATCTGAAGCTGGCATCTCTTCCTTATGGGCAGCCTCCTGCCTGGGCGGCTCATGAATAGCGGCGCTGGCAACGGGGGCGGAAATCAATTCCTTTTGAAGCTCAAAGCGGAATTCCGACGTGCTTTGAGGATATTTTTCCTTATCCACCCTCTCCATGAACATGGAAAGAGGCCTTGCATAAATCCGGAACTCCCCGTAAAGAGCCTGGTAAATTACCAGCATCTCACCGGTTTCACTGTGCTCGGCCAGTGTCACCACTCTGTATAAATTTCCTTTAAAATGCCTGTAAATCTGCCCTGCCAATGGGATATTAGACATACTTTCCTCCAATCTGCCCCTTAATGGGGGATCTTTTTTAGAAATCACTACCTCAATTATAATCCCAGACTTCTTCCTTGTCATTCTCCTTTTTGCCGTAAAAATAAATTCCTTTCACAGCGCCAATCCCTGCCGCCATCGGCCAACGCCCCGGCTCCTTAATATGATTGTAAAATTTCCCCTGTACAATAAAAAGGACTTTGCCGGTAGCATGTCCCTTTTTATTACAATAAGCCGGCCCGCGGAGCGCGGCGGTGTTTGTTACAATAAGCCGGCCCGCGGCGGCGTTTGTTATCCATAGCAATTTCCAATCTGCCCCAGCCTTTGGCAGCGCCGGGGAAGCTCCAACGCCTCCCTCCCTGACTGCGCCGTAAACACATACATGCTGTCAATCCCATACCCTTCTGCTCCCAGGATATCCGCCTGGTATTCGTTCCCAATCATTACGGATTCCTCCTTTAGGAGGCCGAACCTTTTAAACAAGGCGTCATAAAAATAGAAACAGGGTTTTTTTACTCCCTCATCAGAGGAATACAAAATTCCGTCAAAGCAGCCGTAAATACCAAGCATCTTCATTTCCGGCTGGGTAAACATCCTCTGGGCGTTGGATAATAAATAAATCCTCTTCCCCCCTTCCCTCAGACGGGCAAGCAGCTCCGGCACCCCCTCAAAAAGCCTGATATATTCCAGGGAAAGGCTCCTGAACACCAGGCCCGTCTGGGAAAGGCACTGTTCCCCTGCACATACGCCTTTCTCCGCCAAAAGCCTCTGAAATACATTCTCCAGGCAAATCTCGGCATCTTCCCTTGCCAGATGCCCCTCCTGGAACTTTTCCCTGGCTTTCTGAAGGCTTTGGAGTCCCTCCTCCTGTACCAGGGCTTTATATTTCCCTTTCAGTTCTGTGCCTGTATAAAAGGCACCCATCATAGAAAAAATCTGCGCCATATTTTTCCACAGGGAAATTTTATTTTCATTGGTCCGGATATCCACCAAAGTTCCATATAAATCAAAAATGTAATTTTTGTATTCTCTCATATATCCTCCATGGCCTGCTGCCAGCACGGATTTCCATCCTGCTTTTTATCCTTTTCCTTCAAGGTACTGGCCCATAGCTTCCCGGATCTGCCGGAACTGTTCTTCCGTCCCGGGATTTTCTGACTGGAATTCCATCAGCTTCTTAAGATACCCCTGCTCCTTTATTAAAGCAACGCTTCTTGGATAAGCCAGCTCATAAGCCAGGGAAATATGGCCTACTACATTATCAACCGGCGTTTTCTTAAGGCTCCGGTGTATGGCGTGCTTCTCCTTAAAAGCTTCCATCACTTCCCCGCTCACCAGGCAGGTACGAAGCTCCTCCCGGCTCACATTATAAATTTCTTCCAGCGGGGAATCCACATTCACCTTCAAAATATCTATCTTATCCCCATCCCGCAGGATCTGGCAGAACATTTTCTGCCTGGGGCCAAACTCCCCGGGCAGACGGTATGCACTGTGATACCTTACCGCCGCCTCTAGCAGCCCATCCTCCTTTCCGCAGTCAATATAATCCCGGATTCTTCCCTGCCCAAAGAGAAGCTCCGCGCCATAAGCAGCATGGTCAATGGACTGGGCATCAATAAACGTCCCATAATTTTTAAGCTGTTCAAACCGCCCAACATCATGGAGCATCCCAAGAAGCCAGGCCAGTGAAACTTCCTCTTCCGGCAGGCAAAGAGAATCAGCAATTTCCTGGCACAGCCTGCTGACCCTGATGGTATGCCCAATCTTTAAGCGGACTTTCTCATCACTGCTGTCATAATTTGCCACATACTCTTTAAAAACCCTTAAAACTCTTTTTCTGTCTATCTCCATCTTTTTCCCCCCGCATATGATATCCGTTGTTTCCTGGGCATGTGCTCCATTATACACTTTTTACAACTAAAGGACAATAGCTGGAAATCCCTGCCCTGGGAACCAGTTTTTCCAGAGGCAGATTTTCATGCTTCCAAAAAACCGCCCCCAATGATAAAATATCATTAACCCCCTCTGGGGTACAAGGAAGGAGAAAAATCATATGCGCCAGATGATCTGTCAGGTATCAGAATATAAGGATGGGCTGATTTACCCCGCCATCTGTAAAGCCATGGAAGGGCTGGGCATTGGGGCGGACATGCGCCCGGATTTAAAGGTTGTAATAAAGCCTAATCTGGTGATGGCCAAAAGCCCCTCTTACCCGGTCACCACCCACCCGCTTGTAGTCAGGGCTGTTGCCAGGTGGCTGCGGGAACAGGGGGTACGCCAAATCCTCCTGGCCGAAAGTTCCGGCGGTTTTTACAACGCCGAGCACATGAAAAATATATACCAGGCCTGCGGTATGTCACAGTTAAAGCCGGATGTTTCCCTTAATATGGATTTTTCCGCCCGGACAGTTGCCTGCCAAAAAGGATTTGCCAACCATTCTTTCCATATAATAACGCCAATTCTGGAGGCGGATTATATCATCAACATCTGCAAATTAAAAACCCATTCCATGACCGGGTATTCCGGCGGCATTAAAAACCTCTTCGGCGTCATCCCCGGGCTGGAAAAGCCCCAGATGCACTACCGCTGGCCGGATATCCACGATTTTTCCCGGATGCTCCTGGAACTGGCCCAGACAGTAAACCCGCAGCTAACCATAATCGACGCCATTGACGCCATGGAGGGCAACGGCCCCACCGGAGGTTCCTCCCACCCCTTACACCTGCTCCTTGCTGCAAGGGATTTTTATACCCAGGATTACTTTGCCGCAGGGCTCATGGGGCTGGATCCCATGAAGATTGAAATGATACGGCTGGCAGTGGAAAAGGGGCTGGCGAAACCTGACGAAATTTCCCTATACGGCGATCCCGTCCCGGAAGGCCTGTCCCCTTTCCAGTTGCCAGATACCAAAAGGCTGGATTTTTCCAGTACCCTCCCTGTATTTTTGCAAAAGCCCTTTGCCCTGGTTGCCGGAAGGCTTCTCAAATCCTATCCCCAGCTTGAAAAGGACCAGTGTGTGGGCTGCGGCAAATGTGCGGAAAGCTGCCCGGCGCATATCATAAAAATTGAAAACCAAAAGGCTAAGTTCAAAAGAAAAGGATGCATTTCCTGCTTTTGCTGCCAGGAAATGTGCCCTATGAAAGCCATTTCCGTAAAGAAAGCATTATAGATGTCCCTTTTACAGGCATGGCATCCGGCCAACTTTTTTGAAAAATCCCCTGGAAATAATGACAAACTCTTTGCAAAATGTTATGATAATTGTAGAAAAATTTATCCAGGGGGGGCACTATTTTGAATGACAGAACCAACCACCAATTAATTGAATACCTGCTATCCATACTGGATACCCCTGATATGGACCCGCCGGATGGCCAGCCTCCTTCCAGCCTGCCCCATCAGCTTCCATCGGCCAGCTTGCAGGCGGCCTATAAAATCCAACAGTTTTTGGATGAAATTCCCGGAGGTTTTTTTATTTACCGCGGGGACCAGGACGAAAAAATCATTTATGCCAATAAAGCCCTTATCCGGATTTTCCGCTGTGGCTCCCTCCAGGATTTCCTGGAACTGGTGGGCTATTCTTTTAAGGGACTTGTGCACCCGGACGACTACGAAATGGTCCAAAAAGGCATCAGGGGACAGCTTGCCCGCAGCCAATACAATCTGGATTACATAGAATACCGTATTATCCGTAAAGACGGGGAAACCCGCTGGGTGGAGGACTACGGCCATTTTATACACAGTAAATCCGCCGGGAATATTTTTTATGTATTTTTAGGGGACGCCACGGAAAAAAAGCTGCGCCATTTAGCAGAAAAAGCCGCTCTGATCCATGAAACCTCCCAGAAAGAAAAATTATTCCAAAACCAGATAGATGAATACAACAAGGAATTAAAGATTATCAACCAGGAGCATCTGCGCAGGCTGGAAATTATTGAAGGCCTGAGCACAAACTATGAGTCAATTTTTCACCTTGACCTGGATTCCAATAAAATCTATCCCTACCGCTTAAGCGACCGGGTTGAAAAACAATTTGGCAAAGATTTTGTGCCATATGATTTTGTGGTGTTTATTTCAGATTACATCAAAAACTGGGTTTGCTCCGAAGACCAGGAACTCATGAAGAAGGTTACAGACCCCCAGTATATACGGTCCACCCTTGCCGACAGAAATGCCTATTATGTAAATTTCCGGATCCTGAGAAACGGGGAGACACAATATCTCCAGCTCCGTATTGTGGATGTAGGGAACAAGGAGCACATTTCCCAGGTAGTAATGGGCTGCCGCAGGGTAGACGAGGAAATCCAGCACGAAATGGAGCAGAAAAAAATTGTGGAGGATGCCCTGAACCATGCCCGGCTTGCCAACATAGCCAAAAATACTTTTCTCTCCAATATGTCCCATGATATGCGGACACCTTTAAACGCCATCACTGGCTTTACCGCCCTTGCCAAAACCCATGTAAATGAGCCGGAAAAGGTCCTGGACTACCTAAACAGGATCGAATCCTCCAGTGAACAGCTTCTTGGGCTGATTAACAATATCCTGGAAATATCCAGGATAGAATCCGGCAAAATGCAGCTCGAAGAAGCCGTGTGCAGTCTCCTTGATATCATCCAGGATGTACAGGAAATCCTTCTTGCCCAGGCAGAGCTTAAGAACATTGCCTTTTCCATTAATCTCTCGGGCATAGCCCACAGCAGTGTCTACTGTGACCGCGAGAAATTAATCCGCATTCTTTTATGCCTCTCCGGCAACGCCATCAAATACACGGAAAATGGCGGCAAGGTACATATGGCTGTCACAGAATATAAGGAAGCCGCCTACAATTACGCTACCTATCAATTTCTTGTGGAAGATAACGGCATCGGTATCTCCGATAAATATCTTGAGCGTATTTTTGAGCCTTTTGAGCGGGTGGAAAACACTACTTTAAGCGGTATCCACGGCACAGGCCTTGGCCTTACCATTGTCAAAAACCTGGTAGAGTTAATGTCCGGGACAATCCAGGTGGACAGCACACCGGGCAAGGGCAGCAAATTCACCGTTTCCATCAAGCTGCGGGTCCAGAGCCAGCTGTCCCTGCTTGGTGCCAGCTCCGGGAAGCAGCTCCCCGCCCTGCTGGGCAAAAAGAAACTGCTTTTGGTGGATGACAACGAAATTAACCGGGAAATAGAGGCGGAGCTGCTGGAAAATGCAGGCATTCATGTGGATACCGCCGAGGACGGTGATATCGCTGTTGAAAAGGTCAGGTACTCAGCCCCCGGGGAATATGCCCTGATATTAATGGATATCCAAATGCCTGTGATGGACGGCCACCAGGCGGCAAGGGAAATACGCAAGATCACAAACCCGGCACTGGCAAATATCCCCATCATCGCCTTATCTGCCAATGCTTATGAGGAAGACCAGAGGATGTCCATGGAAAGCGGCATGAACGCCCATATGGCAAAGCCTGTAGATATTCCCAAGCTTTTAAAACTGATTGCTGCTATCATAAGCACTGAAACTCTTCCATAGATAACGCCATGTAAAAACCATGCGGAACCAGCCTTACCTACATGCCGCCTTTGGCAGCATAAACATCTGCCATAAACTTGGAGGTAATTAATTTCTGCATGGTTTTTACAGCCAATTTCTATTTTCCCTGGATAGATTATCCGCCCACAGCCCGGTCCTGTGGCAAAACATCATCGATATCCCTTCCTCTTTAATTTCATCCCTTTCAGATATATATCCGGAATATGATATCTGATAGGCTCCTTCTTCTTCCTTTGATATTCCTTCAATATGCCAATATCTTTCAGATGCTCGACAACTGTTTTTAAATTCTCTTCTTTTATCCCACACCTTAACAACGCTGTAAATAGCGTTTCCTCATCTGCCGGGAATACAGTACAGTAATTTTTCAAATTTTCAAATACCTCCTGGTATTCCATATACTCTTCTACCATATCGGTAATCCTGTCTTCCGATACTTCTTCCAGGGCATTCACCAATGACCTTGGCCTTATTATTTTCGTTGCATCCTTATTCCCATTATCAAGCTCATCCAGTTCCCGCCTGGCAGCTACTGAAAATAACTTTAGAATGCTTCGGGGTACTATTTTATTCTTAGTATCGCCCAGCCGATAAACAATCCAATTATAAGTATATCCTTTATTGCCTTTCCCCATCTTTTCCCCAACCAGTACATTTAACATGATCTTATTAATTTCTTCACTTGGTTTTGGCATAATACCTACAAGGCCATCTTCAAAGAGAGTGTACCCTTCCCTCTCCAGGGCTGTTTTCATCAAATACTTCATCTCACTGTCTGCTTCCATCACCCGTTTCCAAAGCATTGCAAGTAAGTGGTCATAAGTCCATTCTATATTGCTTCTGTAATTGTTTAATTTTATTTTATCAGTGAGCAAAACTTCGCTTTTAAATATATCATTTCGCAAAAAGATTTTGGCCCGCAGGCTCTTATATCTGAGAACATTCTCCGCCCAAAAAGCGATCAATTCAGAAATAAGCCCGCTTCTATACTGTCTGTCTATGCAAAAATCTAAGGAATCATATGTCAGAATAACAATTCTTCCATCTTTTTCCAAATTCCGGTTAAGCTCAAATAAAAGTTCAGATAATTCTTCATTCATATTCCCATACCTTTGGATATAGTGGATAATCTCGCTGTATTTACAGGTAATAATATCCTCCAGGTATCCATAGCCGCTTATTCCATATTGTCTGATAACCTCTTTCAATGTCCTGACCGCAAGCACCTTCCAATATATTGTATAATATTCCGTATTCTTTGTCCTGCCTATCCCTGTGAAGTTTGCCCTGTCCGGAAAATCTTTCGCTGCGTCCAACCCTGCCAGCCATGTGGTATTCAAAGTTTCATTTACTGGAATGCCAATGTATTCCGCCATAGCTTTTGCATACCTCCCGCAATTAAGGACTTTGAACAGCGCTGTCTTTCCACTTCCCTTTGAACCTGTAATAATAAATTTACTGCTGTCAAAAATATACTTATACTCTTTTAGAGGATAGAAATTTCTCTTAAGGCTTTCATAAGAATCAAATTCATTTTCTGCTGAAGCTGTCTCTGAATTAATTATTTCTCCTATTGACTGCAGAACAGACCTTTTATCTATATCCAAAATGTTTCCCAGGCTTTCCCCGTCATTTTGTGTCCTCTCCAGCATATCTGCAATCTGTTTATAAATATTACGGTCACCGTCACGGTCCAGTAGCTGCAACAGCCTGGCTTCTGAATTAATGTTTGCCGCAACAACATCATAGACAATGTTCAGCGGGTAATGTATAGATGACTGATCATATACATCGGGAATATCATCAAAATAATCCACCTTTTCCAGAGCAAGCAAACTATTACTTATAAAATATTCAATTTCTTCATTTGCTGCCTCATCTAAAACCGGAACTGGTGTATTTATCAAATAAAATGGTATATTTTGCATACAGAGCCTGGGTAAAACAAAATTCATCCCTATCATATTCTGTTCATTTCCGTAAAAAAATGCCACAACGCTATGGGAATAACCAAACAATGTTAAACCTCCGATTTCGTGTATCCCGACCCTGGAATCTATCAAAATATAATCTGGATGATACTGCGTTTCAATCCTTTCTAGCAGACAGCTTACAGGGTTCTCCTGCTCATAAAATTGGGGCATATTAAAATCGATCCTGGAAAGTTTATTATAGTATTGTTCATATTCATCTGTAGACAGATTTGCCGCCTGCATAATAAGCAGCTCTCCCCCATTCATGCCCAGCAGTTCTTTTGAAGTAAAAGAATATACATATTCCCCCATGTCTATCTGTCCATTTTCCTTGTCGCATTCCACCAAAAAATCTGCCACCCCATACCGTGGGTATTCCATTCCTGCTTCCTGCCTTAAGATTGTAGACAGGCCCGGTGCCTCCAGATCCATATCAATTGCCACAACCCTTTTTCCTTTACGTGCCATCTGTAAAGCAACCAAAGCCAGGGTTGTTGTCCTGCCAACACCCCCTTTATAAGAATAGAAGGTAGTAACATTGGCATTTTGCCCAGGGCTCCTCCTACAAGAATTATTCCAATTTTTCTTTACTAACGGGCGCTCACCATAATAAATATTTTCCTCTAACTTTTGTACATTCTTCTGAATCTCACTATATAATATATGTCCTTCACTGATGCTGCGTATTTGCCCAACCCAATTTTCCCCAATCAAACTACAAATTCCATTTTTCAAATCCTCCAATTCATAAGTGCCTGTGGCATATATAGAGATTCTTCCATATACATCCCTGATTACATAGAAGCTTTGGGCGTCCCCTCTGCCATCCGCAAAATTCTTTAGGTATTCTATTACCTTGTCTTTTATTTCATCAAAATGAATCATACTATTACCCCATCAATCTCCATTTTCATTATCATATCCATCAGCTTTTCCCTCTCTGCATGTATATCCAGCGCCAGCCCTTCTGAATTCAACGCACTGCCATCCCCTTCATATCTTCTATTTGGGTTCCAGTTATTTAAAATATTTGGGCATACCATCCGCATATCCAAACAATAAGCGGAAACTGTACCTCCCCCAAAACCTATGAAAGCTGTTTCATCGCTTAATTCAGTGATCCTATGCCCAAAATCTCTTAAATTCCGGTGCCCATGGGAAAAACTATGCCCATGTTCACCGGCTGTCCCTAAAACGAGTTTACAATAACATTCCGCTATATACCCCGCCAGATAATTTGCATTAAACCATTGTTGTCTTTGAAACAATATATCAGAAGATTCATACATACGGTAAGCCGTATCACGATAATTATCCGCCATCTTGCCTTCTCCCACATTTTATCCTAATTGTCCAAATACTTTGCACTGTATGGATTTATTATAAGGCAGGCAATGTAAAAATACCATAAAATAAAAATGCCCCTGATTAAAAAATTTTTAACCAAGAACACTTTTATCTTAAAGCAACAGCCCTTATAGCGAAAACTCTCCCGCCAGGTAATAACCTTTCTCCTCATCCGCAAAGCTTTTTACAATCCGGTAATGCCCCTCCGGCAGTTTCCCATAAGAGGCTTCCCAGCGAACCTCCATCTCCTGGGTGCTCCCTGCGGGAATCCAAAGCAGTTCCAGGGTGACTGCCACCGGGCTTTCCGGCTCCACCTGATACCATCTTCCGTCCTTTTCTTTCTGCAGGCTGTAATCCTGCCCGTAATTCAGGTCCTTGTCCGACTGGTTGTTGATTTCAAGGGTTATCCCGGTAGGCGAAACCGTCCCTTCCTGTGTCTGCACAGCAACGCCTTCCAATATATTTACTTCCCCGGTAAACTCTTCCCCCAGCTTCACACCGCAGCCCCCAAGGCACAACAGCCCGGCTCCTATTGCCGCCGCCAGCAGCCTCCTGGCACTTTGTACTTTTCTCATGATTCCGTCTCCTGCAATGGTTCCTGTCCCTGTTCTCCTGGAATGTCAACCTTAATATGCACGTCCCGGAGTTGTCTTTCATCCACCTCCGAAGGAGCCCCCATCATCACATCCTGGGCAGTTTTATTCATGGGGAAAGGAATAATCTCGCGGATGCTTTCCTCTCCCGCAATCAGCATCACCATCCGGTCAACCCCCGGGGCAATGCCCGCATGGGGGGGCGCACCATAGCAGAAAGCGTTGTACATTGCGGGGAATTTCGCTTTCACATCCGCTTCCACAAGCCCTACTAACTGGAATGCCTTTACCATAATCTCCGGGTCATGGTTTCTCACTGCGCCAGAGGACAGCTCCACGCCATTGCAGACCAGGTCATATTGATAAGCATAGATATCCAGCGGATCCTTGTCCATCAAAGCGTCCATGCCGCCCTGGGGCATGGAAAAAGGGTTATGGCAGAACTCCAGCTCCCCGGATTCCTCCCCAATCTCATACATAGGGAAATCCACGATCCAGCAGAATTCATAGCACTCCTTTTTCATATGCTTCTCGCTGGCATAACCAAGGAATTTGCGCAAAACCCCTGCTGTTTTCTGGGCGTCTGCCTTCTTCCCTGCGGTAAGTCCTACAAAATCGCCGTTCTTTAGCCCTAATGCGGAAACCACCTTCTCTTTTCTGTCCTGTAAAAACTTGGAAACCCCTCCGGAAAGTTCCCCCTTTTCATCCAGCTTAAACCAATAAGCCTTCTGCCCGCTCTGGATCTCCACATCGGCACAGATTTTATCAATGGCTTTCCTGGTGGCTGTAAATCCATCCACCACAACAGCCTTCACGGTCTGCCCTTCAAAAGGCGCGAAACCACAGTCCGCCATACATTCCGTAGCGTCCTGCACCAGCAGCCCAATTCTCAGGTCAGGCTTGTCGGAACCGTATTTTTCCATAGCGTCATTGTAAGAAATCCTGGCAAAAGGGGCATGGGAAGCCTCCTGGTATTTGCCGAACTTTGCAAAAATGGGGGGAAGCACGTCCTCAATTACCCCAAACACATCCTCCTGGGTGGCAAATGCCATCTCCATATCAAGCTGGTAAAACTCCCCAGGGGAACGGTCCGCCCTGGCATCTTCATCCCGGAAACAGGGGGCAATCTGGAAATACCTGTCAAAGCCGGATGCCATAAGAAGCTGTTTAAACTGTTGGGGAGCCTGGGGCAGGGCATAAAATTTGCCTGGATGGTTCCGGGAGGGAACCAGGTAGTCCCTTGCCCCTTCCGGGGATGAGCAGGTCAAAATAGGCGTGGTTATCTCCAAAAAGCCATGTTCTGTCATGCTCTTCCTGATCTCCGCCACAATTTTGCTCCTTAATACGATTTTGTCCTTCACAGCCGGGTTCCGCAGGTCCAGATATCGGTATTTTAACCTCACCGCCTCGTCTGCTTCCTTTGAACGGTTCACCTCGAAGGGCAGTTCATTGTAAATGCACTTGCCCAGGACCGTAATCTCTTCCGGCACTACCTCTATCTCCCCTGTGGGAAGCTGGGGGTTCTTGCTGGAACGCTCCCGCACTGTCCCTGTTACGGAAAGAGTTGACTCATTGTTAATCCCGGAAAGCTTCGCCATCATTTCTTCCGTTTCCACTACCACCTGGGTGGTCCCATAAAAATCACGGAGAATGAGAAACCCGAGATTCTTGCTGACCTTCCTCATATTATCATACCAGCCTGTAATGGTAATGCGCTCTCCTGCATTGCCAATCCGCAGCTGGCCGCATGTATGTGTCCTTGACTGTACCATAATCCATCTCTCCTCTGCCAAAAGCACTCCCGGAAAACCAGCCCCACAAAAGGCGCTGGCCGGATTCCGGGAGCGTACTTATTTTCGTTTTAACCTCATTATACACATTTATATGTAAATGCGCAATATCAGGCTTTTTTCATGCAGCACAGATATTCCTCTTCCCCGCCCTGCATCTTCACCTTGAAGAAAAGCACTGATACCACATCGAAATCATTTTTCCCCGGCCCCCTTCCTGAAACCTTACAGCATACACTGAAAGAACCGTTCCTGCTTCCGGAAAGCTTTTGGTCCAGGAGCTCTTTGTTTTCAATGATTTCTTCCGCAGGCCCGCAGTCAATCCAATCAATTTCCTCCCTATGGGCATCAAAAAAACCTTTAACCGGGAATTTCTCCCCTACCTGCCAAAGATCCTCTCCTTTTGAGTGGATTACTTCCCCCTGCCCGGTACCGTAATCAATCCGGAGCACGCTGTCAAAAAAGCGCAAAAGGGCTGTGCTGTAATCCAGAAGATACCGTTTTTCCTCCAGTTTTTTCGCCTCGTCAATATTGTCCACTGCGAAATAAAATAATGAACGTTTCCCCCTGCTGCCTATGTATCGGATTTTCATATTCAGCCAGACATAAACATCATCCCTCCGGTGGTAATGGATCTGCACCTGCTGCATACGGCCAGTTTCCATTGCTTCCCTGCACTTTTTAATCAGGCAGTCTGCCTCCGGCCCTTCCACCTTCCGGTTAATCACCTGGTCTTTTTCATCCAACTGCGCATTTTCATATACCACTTCGTAAAAGCCTTTGTTTACTTGTATGATTTCCAGGTCCTGCTCTGTCAGTTCGAAAACGCCCATGCCCCCCAGCATACCATAGAACAGGGTATCTGCCTGGAAATTCCCCAGACGGAATTCATCAAAGACCGCTTTCTCTATTTTCTGGTCCGGGCGCCGGGCTTCTTTCCCGCTTCCCCCGCCCATCATATCCAGCAGTTCCCCAAAGGCCTCCTCCGGCATGGGACGGTAAAAGTAAAAGCCCTGCAGCATATCGCATTCCACACTCTTTAGGTAATCCCACTCCTTCTTGTCCTCTACGCCCTCCGCAATTACCTTTAAATTCATCCATTTGGCCATGCGGATGATAGCTTCCAGGATGATTGCCGCTTTCTGGCTGGTTTCAAAGCCATGGAGAAATTTCATGTCAACTTTCAGCACATCAATAGGAATATCTTTCAGGGTATTTAAGGAAGAATAGCCGCTCCCAAAATCGTCCATCAACACCAGGAAGCCGTAATCATGCAGCCTGTTGACCGCCTCCTGTATCTGATGGGGATTATCTGCATAAGCAGTTTCCGTTATTTCGATTTTCACCAGTTCCACCGGAATCCCGTGGGAAGTTACAATCTCCTTCAGTTCTTCGCACAGATTGGGATTATAAAATTCTGCCCTTGAGACATTAATAGAAACAGGTGCCACCCTAAGCCCCTGCCCCAGCCTGCTTTTCAGCATCCGGCACACTTCATTCCACACATACCGGTCCAGAATGCTGATGAATCCATTACTTTCAAACATAGGGATAAATATGCCCGGGGGAATCAGCCCCCTGGTCGGATGCTCCCAACGGACAAGGGCTTCCGCCGCTTCCACGCTGCCATCTATGGCGCGGCATACCGGCTGATAATAAACCTTAAATTGCTTTTCTGCAATGGCTTGCCTGAAATCACTGCTCAGCTTCTGCTCTTCTAAAATCGTATTCCACATGCTGTCGTTAAACCAGGCGCAGGAACACATATAATTATCTTTAATGGTCTCCATAGCAATCCGGGCTTTATCCCCCATTTCGCTGACCGACATGCTTCTGTCGCTGATTTGGTAAATTCCCTGGCAACAGGAAAAATGATACTCCACATTACCTACATAATAGCTTAAATCCGCCATATTGTACCATTTTTCATGGGAAACGATTTCAACGGGCACACAACAGGTAAAATTATCCCGTTCCATCCGCCCTATGGTCACCTCTTCACCGGCAAGCTTTTCCTTCATCACTTCTGCAAGCTGGATTAAAATTTTATCCCCTGTCTGCCATCCAAATAAATTATTGACAACCTTGAACCTTCTGATATTCCAATATGCCAGACAAAACTGCTTATCCTTATGCCGCTCTAACAGCTCTCTGGTAAATTTATAAAATCCACGGCGGTTATACAATCCGGTCAGCCCGTCAGTCAATCCTTCCTTATCTTGCTGCGTTTTCGATAAATCTCCCATTGAAATCCCCATATAACTATATCATATAATATCTATTTTCAGTATCACAACTATCATACATGATAACACTGAAAAAAACAAGCATACTACGGAACATTCCTAAAAGTGCCCGAAATATCCTCCTGCCAGGAAACCAGGTCCGCCAGGGTAATTTGGTCCACTACCTGGTTCACCGCATCATTGATCCGTTCCCACACTTTTACCGTCACACACTCCCCCCTGCGCCCACAGCCCGCTTCTTCCTCTTCCAGGCAGCTTACAGGAGCCAGGCTTCCTTCCATAAGCCTTAAAATCATGCCCACAGTGTACCAGGAAGGGTCATTCTGCAACAGATATCCTCCCTGGGCTCCCCTGACACTCCTTACAAAACCCGCTTTATTCAGTATGGAAATAATCTGCTCCAGGTATTTTTCCGAAATCTGCTGCCTTTGGGCAATATCCTTTAGGCTCACCGGCCGTCCCCCGCTGGCAGCCGCCAAATCCAGCATCAGCCGCAGCGCATATCTTCCCTTTGTAGATATTTTCAAATTTAAATCCCGCCTTTCCGAAGCCAGAATAACTTGCTAAAACCAAAACTATTATAACATAAAATTTATGGAAATTGGTAAACTGACTTTGAAAAGTAATTTATACCAACCTGTATGTACCCTTCCCCAGTCTTTCCACTAATCCGTCGGCTTCACTTTGATTCAGGATTCTTTGCAGCTGCCTTGCGCTGCAATGAAGCTGAAAAGCAGCCTGCTCTATTCCTTTGAGGGTCCCATTATTACATTTATGCTTCATATAAGACATCACCCGTTCTGCAAGAGAGGCTGGGGCGGCACTAATAGTAGTCATTGCCCCAATTTTAGCAGAAAGGCTGTGGCAGACTAACGCCAAAAAACCATTATTAGAGAGCAATCTTTCCCTGTGTTGTTCGATAGAAAATGAAATGCAGGCCAGGTCCTGGCCAGCTTCAGCATAAATATTATTATTCTTAGGATAAAAGATTTCCATATCACCAAGAAAATAATCATCTGTTCCATTTGACAGTGAATAGCGTGTGCCATCATCACGGATAAAATAGATGCTTATAGAACCATGTTCCACAATCTGGAATAAATTTTCATCCTGAAAGGGCGAACACACTAATTCGCCCTTTTCATATTTGATCAAATAAATATCAATATCTAATGATTCAAGTACAGTACGATATTTACTTTTGGCAATGCAGGCATTGACTTTCTTTTTATCAAATATTCTTTCCATAAACTCCCCAAACCAGGACATTTGTCTTGTTTTTCAGGCTAATTTTACTCTATAATGAAAAAAATTTCAAGGGAGGAAAAGAAATGGCAGAAATTGCAACTGTTTTTGAGGAAAAGAGCGTTACCAGGCCAATCATAAAGGTTGGGTTTGCAATTAATGCAAAGCCTGAAAATAATAATCAGGAGTAAGCAGTACCAAGGCCCACACTTGGCCAGGAGAACCTTTGGGCCGGCTTCAAATCTATCTGGCCATTTAAAACATGTAGACAACCCCTTTTTCGTATAGTATAATAATCCACAGTAATTGATAATCTGGCAAGGCCCTATTTTTAACCATGATAGTAAACAGTAAATTTATTTGCCGTTTACTATCCATACACAAAACAGGAGTAATTCATTATGGAAATCAGAAGAGCAAACGAACAGGACATGGGCGGCATCAACAATCTGCTCCGGCAGGTGTGCCTGGTACATCACAAGGGGCGCCCGGATTTATTTAAATACGGTGCCAAAAAATATACTGACGCACAGCTGCTGGAAATGATCCGCAATGACAGCACCCCCATTTTTACAGCAGTGGACAAGCAAGGCAGGGTCATGGGCTATGCCTTCTGCATCTTCCAGCAGCATCTGGACGACAATATCCTAACCGATATCAAGACCTTGTACATTGACGATCTATGCGTAGACGAAAACCTCCGGGGGCAGCATATCGGCAAAAGCCTGTATGAAGCTGTGCTTGCTTTTGCCAGGGAGCAAAACTGCTATAATGTTACCCTCAACGTTTGGAGCCTGAACGGGCCAGCCATGAAATTTTATCAGTCCTGCGGTTTAGTTCCCCAAAAGGTGGGCATGGAAAAAATTATCTGCCCGGAAGGGGAGACTGCGCTGTGATACTATGGGCAGCAGGAGCCAGGGCACCTGGCACTTATGCGTTATCCAATTCCTGCTGCACCTGTCTCTCGCAGGAACGCATGGCAAGGATTGTCTTTTTAAATAAATCCTCCAGCTCCCATCCTAAAGCTTCCGCCCCCTTGGTGATCACTTCCCGGGAGCATCCGGCGGCAAACCGTTTATCCTTGAATTTCTTTTTTATACTGGAAACCTCCATATCCATTACACTTTTGGAGGGGCGCATCAGCGCCGCCGCCCCGATCAGCCCGGTGAGCTCGTCCACTGCAAAGAGAACCTTTTCCATCTCATGCTCTGGCGCAACATCGCTGCAAAGCCCGTAGCCATGGGAACAAACAGAACGGACCATGTCCTCCGAGGCACCTCCCTCCCTTAAAAGCTCCGGCGCTTTCTGGCAGTGCTGATGGGGGTAAAGTTCAAAATCAATATCATGCAAAAGCCCTGTGTTCCCCCAATAATCTACTTCCTGCCCATAGCCCATCTCCTGGGCAAACCATCGCATAGTACCCTCCACCGTAAGGGCGTGCTGAATATGGAAAGGCTCCTTATTATATTTCTTCAACAGTGTAAAGGCTTCTTCTCTCGTTAATGTATTGTCCATTTCCCGTTTCTCCTATTCCAGTTCCAGTTCCGTAACCTCTTTTCCAGTTCCGTAATTTATTATCCTGTTATTACCAGTGACTGTGATGCCAGGAAAATAGATACCCCAATCATCAGCACCCACAAAATAAACCGGCATGCTTTCAATACTTTCTGTCTTTCCCTTTTGGCATCCTCATCAATATAACTTCCTGTATACATAAACTATCTATCCTTTCTTCCGTAACAAACACATCCATCATTCTGTTTCATTCCTTGGTCTATTCATTCTGTAAAGCAGGCGGCAATCCCTTCAGCGTCTGCATCCCTGTAATCTCTCCTGATTGTAAACGCCGGGCTGTTCCAACGCTACTCTCCTATCATACCACATCCTTCCACACCCGTCATTAATGTAAAAAATTAAATTTTCATAACCAACTGTTCCGTTTTCTATTCAAATGGTACCGTTCCACGCAGCTCAAAAGCTTCTGTATCTTCATAATAATATACCGTCTTATCCCATGCCCAAAAGTCCCCCTCCGGCTTTTTCACAAAAATTTCATGGACATAACTGCCATCCGGCTGCCCGGTGCAGCTATTATACTGCAACAGCACAGGCTCCCCCAGAAGCAGGCCGATATAAAATTCCCCCGGCAGTTCCACGCCAATGAGTTTTTCATAGCTCTCCTTAATTTCTGTTGAGGTATACTCAGGTATGGGAAGCGGCTCCGCCTGCCCTAAGAATTCCCCAGCCGCCTGGGCCAGCACCCAGGAAGGATCCTTTGCCGCCTGGTAATCGTTAATCCGGTAATCATACCAGCCATCCAGGTCAGGCGCGGCCCCGGCAATCTCTGGCAGTTCCAATGCTTTATCCGCCGCAAAATTCCCCAGCCTGCGGTCCAGTTCTTCCTTCAGGGAATTCCGGTCCCCTGTATCTTCATGGACCAGAAGAAGCTCTTTATGCTCTTCCTGCTCTCCCACCGCCACATACTGCCAGCTCCTGTTCCCTTCCCTGTCATACACATCCATATCCATTCCGGAATTATATACAAAATGGTCAATATCAAGCTGCCATTTTTCCTCCATCTGTCCTTCCTGGTACTCATAAATCTTCAGGCTTCCCCACCGCCAGTTACTTCCGCCGTAAACCTGCACGGCCAGCCTCTGTCCGGTAATCAGCATCCCGCAGTAAGGATCCCCATAAACGCCTCCTGAGCCAGGCCCCAGGGCCTCCAGGGCTTCCAGGGCATAAAAGGTTCCGTCCCCCCGGCTGATAAATGGATACACAAAACGGTCCCCTGACCATTGGTTGTCCTCTTCCCAGCCCACAAGCCCTGCAACCGCCAAGTCCTCTATGCCATCGCCATTTAAATCCCCCCAGGCAAAATCATGGGCTATAATGCCCTGCCCCGGATAATACAGGTCCAGGCAGCCCTGCGCCTTATTCAGCTCTCCCTCGCCCAAAGGATAGGTATGCCCCATAAAGAGCCATGGTACAAAAAGCTTTTCCCCAATATCCTGTATGGGATTTCCCGCCACGGAAAGGGAATACAGTTTTTCCATACCCATGATTGGCTGGAAATCCATAATTTCATTACTTTGGAGCCCCAGATATTCCATCTTGGCCATGCCTTTAAGAGGGCTGATATCAACTATCTGGTTGTAAGCAAGCTCCAGGTTATACATTTCCTCCATTCCTTCAAGAGGCGTAATATCCTTAATCTGGTTGTCCGCTGCCCCAAGGGCCTTAAGCCCTTCCATGCCTTTTAGCGGGGATAAATCCGTAATCCCATTGACGGACAGGTTCAGCCTTTCCATATCCTTTAAATTTTCCAGGGGTTTTATATCCGTCAGCCGGTTTCCCTGCAGCCCCACTTCTTTAAGATTTGCCAAAGCCGCCAGAGGGCTGATATCCTCCACCACATTATATGCCAGGGAAAGCACCTGCAGCTTCCGGCAGTTTGTTAATGGGGAAATATCCTTAATCTGATTGCTGTAGAACGTGATTTCCGTAAGCTCCGGGAGCCCTTCCAGAAAAGAAATATCCTCCAGTTCACAGTTGACCACCCCCAAAATGGTAAGCTGGGGCAATTCTTTTACAAAATCCATGGAAACGCCAGCGGCGTTTTTCAGATACAGTTCCCGCAATGCCGGGACCATATCCTGGGTGAGGTCAATGTTGCTTTCGCCGCCTTCCACTGAAAGGGCTGCCAATTTGGGAAGCTTTTTTAAATCCTCAAAGGTTCCCACTGCCCCTTTCACCTCCAGCGCCTCCAGCCCTACGATATCCTCTACGGCAGGGATCTCCATGCCAGAACAGCTGCATTCCCGGTAAATTTCCTTCCGCATATTGATATCACGCCAGCTCAGGCCGTCCCCAGGCATCCCATCCTGCCATAGGCTGCAAAACAGCGCTGTCCACAAGGCATTCCCGGAAGCCTCTGCTATAACCTCTTCCTCCACCCCAGGCTCTTCTAACCCCTTGACCAGTTCCCTGATCTTTCTGATACCATCCCTTTCTCCCCTGTTTCCGGCTTCTGCCTGGTAAATCTGGCCATCCGCCACATAAAAAAGCCCTAAGGCGCCTTCATCGGTGGTGTACAAAACCAGAAAAGCGGGTTCCGTTTCCCAGCTGCCATAGTTAATATGCCAGGTGGCGTGAGTAAAACTCTCCGCCCCCTTACCCAATATATTGCCGCAGGCCTTCCACAAAGCTTCATAGTCAATATTTATCCCCGCCCCAGAACCCAAAAATTCCTGGGGGTAACGGCCAAGCTTTATCCTCTCCTCCCCCGCTGTAAACCAGACGGCGGAAGATAAATCCCCCCTGCTCCCGGCAACCCCTTCCACTGGCAGCAAAGCCCCTTTGTCCAGGTTAAGTGCCATAAGCAATTTGATAAACCCCTCTGCCCGCTCATCCAGAAGGAAATTCCTCACAGCCAGGCCCTCCTGCATCTGTCCCCTTACCGGGCTGGAATAGCCAACCGAAAAAGCCGTCTGGCCTCCCCAGGGTGTTCCCGCCCCTAAAGGCCCAGGCTCCCCGTCTGCCAGAGCCCCCGCCAGCTCCCAGGGAAGTTTCACCTGTAAACCTTCCGCCTGGCCTTTGGGCTGCCCTCCCGCCGCCTTCAGGGCACGCCCCATTTCTTCCAGCTGCCCATAACATTCCGGCAAATGCCCCTCCCGCCAGTATAGCTGGAAAAGATCCCCCTTAAGGAGGGCGGAAAGGTATACAACCTGCTCCCTTTCTAACTCCCTCACCCCCTCTTTTGGAATCTTCCAGCAGGAATTCCTAAGGCAATAGCAATCCTGGGCAGTACCTCCCGTTATGGCGTAGTAACTTCCTTCCCCAGGGCTGGTATCCCTGTAGGAAAGGTTATAGCAGCCAATAATTTCCCCGCACCACACATTACACCCGCTAATGCCCCCGCGGGTCCCTTCCTGGTTCCAGCCAGGGTTCATCGCCATCCTGCCCTCATATCCGCACTTTTCTATTTTCCCGCTGTTAACGGCGCAGATACCGCCTGCCCTTTTTTCGTCCCTAATTATCACCCCTTTATTGGCAGCAAGGGTCCCGCCAAAAACACAGCCGCTGATGGTGGAAATATTGCTCTGGCAAAAGCCTCCCACCTCTGCGCCGCCCTTTATCAGGGATTTTCTGATAGAAAGGTCATAGATTTCTCCCCCGTTTTCCTTTACCAGCCCATAGCCGTAGACACTGTACAGCCCATAAACCGTATGCCCGTTTCCGTCAAAAACCCCGTAAAAATTATCTATTTTAACCACTTCCCCGGAAGGCGGTGCGGTTTCCCATTTTTCATAATTTGCAACATTGTTCAGATAGATATCTGACATCAGCCTGCCTTTTATCTGGGGTTTTTCTTTGGCAAGCTCCCAGAACCTTTTGTAGTCCCTTGCCGTGTAGATTCTATAATACCCGTCTCCCCAGGCAAAAAAGCCCGCGGCTTCCGGCATCGCCCTGCAAACCAGAAATACGCTGCCAGCTACCGCCGCCGCTATCACCGCCACAGCCCCAAGCAACGCCTCCAGAAATCTTATCCCCTTCCACGCCCTGCTTCTTTCTTCACTGCTTCCTGCCAGCTTCATCAAAGAACACCCCTCCCATTTACACCCATTCTGCCTTTGTATACTTGAATAAAAAAAGAATGCCTTGCACCGCATCCTTTTCCACCAATGCCATATTTATTTTACATGCCCTCTCCATCATAAAAGCATCATTTTTGCATCATAGTTGCATCATTTTCTTATCCGGGCACACTGGCGTTCCCATCAAATTTCTCATGAAGACTCCTTAAATAGAATATGTAGCCAATGGAGGCCATATTGGTGAGAACATAGCGTGCCAAGGGGCAAGCGAAGCGATACGCCATAGGGCAACCTTAATTTTTCAATTTCTTTCATAATTGATGCAAGCAATCTGAATGCGAACGGTGTTCCTCTGGATTGTATCAGGGAGATGCTAGGGCACAGCAATCTTTCAACAACTCTTGAATACATATATAATCCATTGTCGGAAAAAGAAACCTATAACCTCATAACAAAGGCATTGTAACGGTACTAAAGTACTGTCTACAACTGTCTATCAAATTGTAGGCACATAAAAATAACGGAAATGCTGTATTTATCAACATTTCCGTACTTTTTCAAAGAGCGCGAGACGGGACTCGAACCCGCGGCCTCGACCTTGGCAAGGTCGCGCTCCACCAACTGAGCCACTCGCGCATTTTTATTATTTCTCTATGTCCCTTGGACAAATATTACTATACTACATATCTCCATATTTGTCAACAATTTTTTCAATTTTTTTTGCACCTTCTTTCCTGGCACATTGCCCTTTTCAATTTGGATTTGATTCTCTGGAGAGCGTTATCCGTGGACTTATCATCCCTTCCAAGGACCTTGGCAATCTGGCTGTATTTCATCCCGGTAAGATACAGGTCCAGTACCTGCTTTTCAAAACTGCTAAGCTCCTTTTCTATGATTTTTTCCAGGATCTCCACATTCTCCCTGTCAATCAAAAGCTCCTCCGGGTTTTTGCCGGAAACGGACGCCACACTGTCAATCAGCTTCCACTCTTCCTCCCCTGTGCCGTCGTTTTCATTTCCCCCTGTATAAAGGGAAATGTAAGTGTTAAGGGGCATATGCTTTTGCCTCCCGGCTGCCTGTACCGCCGTATACATCTGCCGGGACACACACAGGTCCGCAAAAGTAAAGAAACTTGCGTCCCGTCCTGTGTCATAATCCCTTATTGCCTTGAAAAGGCCAATCATCCCTTCCTGGATCAAGTCCTCCCTGTCCGCCCCAAGAATATACATGGATTTTGCTTTGCTGCGCACCAGGTTTTTATATTTATCCATAATATAATCGGTTATGGAAGCTTCCCCGTCCCGAAGGCGCACGATCAGCTCTTCATCCCCCCACTTTTCATAATCTTTATCCATTGTTTCCTTTCCTTAACCTTCCCCACATTATTCCACCACTTCCCCGTATTTGTCAAACCATTGGTCGCCATTGGTCAAAAGATAATCCTCCCCGCCCAGGACTGCCTGGCAATAATCCTCCACAGAACAGAGCTTTCTTTTGAACGCCATCCCGCCCCCGAAAAGCCGCACAGAATGTACATCAGAGCCTGCTGTAATGGGGAGGCGGTTCTCCCTTGCATAGCCCACTGCCATCCTGTCAAATTCCGGGTTGTGATGTCCTGTGCTTTTGCTGGATGAATGGGTGGCGTTTATCCCCTCCACACCGTCCACATCCTCCGGGAAAAGGCGTACCTTTGGAATATAGCCAGCTTCCCTGTAAGGATGGGCATGGATTACCATCCCCCCGGCTTCCCGCACCATACGCCGCTGTTCCTTAATGGACGCATCTTTAATCTGGGGGTGGGCAATGAGCCAGTGTTTGTCCACTCCGTAAACCAGAAACTCTGTGCCATTATAGCAGGATTCGTATCCAAAAAACACATCCAGGCCAATACGTCCTCCCCACTCCCTGGCACTTTCATAGCCTCTGGCAAACTGCCCCACCCATTCCCCCCAGCAAAGGCCAGGGTCAATGCAATGGTTGCCATACCAGTTATGGTTAGTGATGATGATGCCTGTGTATCCTGCGTCTTTTGCTGCCTGGGCCATCTCCTTGCCTGTGTTGTGGGCGCAGGCGCTGCTTTCACTGGTATGCATATGGGTTTCATATAAATAAGGGTATTCTTCTCTCAACATTTCCAATTCCTCCAATTTTACCAGGCGGGTACGCCAAAAGCCTGTTTACGGGATAATTATATAGCAAAATGCAGCATTCCGCAACTGCTGCCCTATACAGCCCACAAAATAAGGGCTGCTAAAAAGTAATTTCCATCTAAGCCCAAACAGGCTATAATAGATATGGTTATGAATGTGCCGCTTATAAACAGCAGGAGGAGACTTGATGATAAAAAATGTAATTTTTGACATGGACGGCGTTTTGATTGACACAGAGGCGCTGATTTTGGATATCTGGGAACAGATTGCCCGCAGGGAAGGCATTGCAGGCATACGTGGTACCCTGATGCAGTGTATCGGTATCACTGCCCCGGAAACGGAGGCTTTATTCCTGCGGGTTTATGGAAAAGATTTTCCCTACCATAAATACAGGGGAATGGCTTCAGAAATCTTTCAGGCACAGGTTGCCAAAAACGGGCTTCCCGTAAAGCCCGGGGTATACCAATTGTTTGATTTCCTTCTGGAAAACCGTTACCGGATTGGGCTTGCCTCCTCCACCAGGGAAGAAGTGGTAAGAAAAGAAATGGAAAGTATAGGGCTTTTGGCCAATTTCCACACCATCATATGCGGCGATATGGTTTCCCACAGCAAACCACACCCTGAAATTTACCTGAAAGCCTGTGAATCGCTGGGCGTCCTCCCCTCTGGCTGTTATGCCATAGAAGATTCTCCCAACGGCATCCGTTCCGCCCATAGTGCCGGGATGCAAACGATTATGGTCCCGGATCTGATACAGCCAGGCCCGGAGCTTGCGCCGCTGGTATCCCAAAAATGCGCCACCCTTCTGGAAGTGCGGGATTTTCTACAAACCCGGCAGGGGGGCTGAGCCAGGTACAGCGCGGGCATAAAAAGGGTACAGCACGCGCTGTACCCTTTTTATTACAATAAGCCGGCCCGCGAAGCGCGACGGCGTTTGTTACAATAAGCCGGCCCACGGGGCGTGACGGCGTTTGTTAAACATCATCTTCTCAATTTAAACTGGCCGATCAGGTTATCCAGTATCACAGACTGGGAGGATAATTCCTGGCTGGTGGCAGAAGCCTCCTGGGCTGTTGCCGCATTGTTCTGCACCACTTCCGAAATCTTGTTGACACCTATTTCTGCCTGGCGCATTGCTTCCGCCTGGTTATCCACCATAACCTTCAGATTCTGTGAAAATTCTGCAATCTGCTTAATGCCGTCTACCACTGACTCTATGGCCCCTGATGCACGCTCTGCTGCCTGGTTCCCCTGGGAAACCTCCTTCAGGGAGCCTTCAATCAGCTTCCTGGTATCTACTGCCGCCTTCGCGCTCTGGTCTGCCAGCTCCCTGATCTGGGAAGCCACTACTGCAAAGCCGCGTCCTGATTCTCCCGCCCTTGCCGCTTCTATGGATGCATTGAGGGACAGAAGGTTGGTCTGGGAGGCAATGGACTCTATCTCGGATATGATATCCCCAATCCTTGTGGAGGCATCGTTTATCCGCACCATAGCGTTCATCAGCGTGTCCATCTCTTCCCTGCTGTTATCCGCCTCATTGGCATAATGCTGAGCTTTCCTGTAAGACTCGTCTGCATTTTCCGCACTCTTTTGCATCGTTTCCGTAATATCGCTGATCGTTGCATGAAGCTCCTGTACCGCACTTGCCTGCTCTGTGGCCCCTTCCGCAAGGGTCTGGGAAGCCGCCGCCACATCGTTGGAGCCGGAATTCACCTGGCCGGAAGTTTCCCCTATGGAACAAAGGGTTTCCGTCATCTGGTCCCGCAGCCCGCGCATGGACTCATACATCTGTTTAAAGTCACCGGTATATTTCTCTGTGATCTTAGACCTGACTGTGTAATTGCCGCCTGCCATTTCCCCCAGGACTTCTGCCATATCATGGATGATCGCGCTGAGGTTTTCCGCCATTTGTACCACATGGTTGCCCATGTCCTCCACTTCGTCACCGGTATGAATCACCGGGAAGGGGGATGTCAAATCTCCCATAGAAAAGGTTTCGATACGCTCCCCCAGCTTCTGGAGAGGCTTCCCGATCCCTCCGGCAATCTTCTTCCCAATAGCCAGCGCAACCCACATGGCACCCATAATCACTGCCAAAATCAAGACAGCCAGCAGCCCCTCAATAACCGCAAGGCTTTTTGACAGGCTGTTCCCTTCTGTCACCTTCACATCCAAAAGCCCTTCCAGCTTTTCATAGATACTGTTATAGGCAACAGAAAGTTCATTAAGGGCCATTTCCTGCGCCTGTTTACACAGCTCCCTGTCTGTGGTTGAACCCAGCTTCATAATCGTATCGTCCAGCTTCCAGTAAGCCTCCAGCTCCGCCTTAATAGCATCATAGCTTTTCCTTCCGTCCTCTGACACAATGGTGGCTTCCACCTGGGCAAAGCTCTTTTCAAATTCAGCCTTCATAACATCATGCTGCTTGACCACCGACTCAATAGCATCCTTCTCATCATAACCAATCGCCGCCCGGAGGGAGGATCTGATATCTGCAAATTCAAACATCGCCCTGCCAATATCCCCCTGGGCAAAACCAAAATTATTCAGTGCATAAGAATATCTTGCTGAAATTCCCAAAATCGCAATCAGCCCTACAATCGCTGCAACTGCTGTTATTGACGCCACAATAAAAAAAGACCTTACAAGTCTTTTTTCAATCTTCTCCTTTTTCAACATTACCCATATCTCCTCTTCATCTCATCTTACCTTCAAACCCTTCTCAAACTGTTACTTGCTACCCTTCCACTCTTGTAAATTATTACTGTAAATCCCTCTCTTTCATTAAATATTTTGATACTCCCATACCAATTTGCTGCCTTTCTCGCTTTTTATATAATAAACTCCTTTTGGAGAATACTTTCTTCCTCTAACATGATATAACAATTATAATTATAGTCTAGCATAAAATAATAGATTTGCAAGGGAATTTTAAAATTTAAAGGCCTAACTAAGAGATTCCAAACAGGCTGGGAAGTTTCGCACCCGCCAGCCCCCGCTGACATTTTTCCCGGGCGCCCGTGTGCATGCCAAAAAGCGGAAAGCCCCTGTAACGTTCTTTCCGCCAGACTCCATGCTGTTTTTCCCATTTTCTATCCGTCAGCCATTTTCTGCCGCATAGAAAGCAAAATTTTTTTCTCCATACGGCTTACCTGTACCTGGCTGATGCCCAGTACTTTGGCCACCTCTGTCTGTGTCTTTCCCTGGTAATAGCGGAGTTTTATCAGTATCTGCTCCTTTTCCGGGAGGTCGCCGATCAGCTGGCGTACCACCAGATGGTTCAAAAGCGCCTCCTGTTCGCTTTGCTTTTCGTCCGCAAGCTGGTCCACCATGAAAATTTCATTGCCATCGCTTTGGTAAACGGACTTATAAATGGACTCCACCTGCACATTCGCCTCCATGGCAAGGACTACCTCATCCACTGTAAGGGCGGCTTCCTTTGCCACCTCTTCCAGCACCGGCTCCCTGCCAAGAGCCCTGCCAAGCCGCTCCCTTGCACATTTAATCTTAACGCCGTTTTCTTTCAGCGTCCGCGATACCTTCACCATACCGTCATCCCGGAGGAATCTTTTGATTTCCCCAGTGATCAGGGGCACTGCATAGGTGGAAAATTTCACGTCATAGCTTGTGTCAAACTTGTCAATGGACTTCATCAGCCCGATCACGCCAATCTGGAACAGGTCTTCCGGCTCATATCCCCTTCCCCAAAAACGCTTTACGATATGGCGCACCAGTCCCAGATTCTGCTCTATAAGTACTTCCCTTGCTTCCTTTTCTCCCGCCTGTGCCCTTTCGATCAGTACCGCATTCTCCGTCATGGCTCATTCCTCTTGTACCAGCCAGGAACTTGTCCCCAGCTTTTTTTTCATCAGTACCATGGTGCCAACCCCTGGCTTTGAGATCACCTCCAGGTCATCCATGAAAGCCTCCATAAAGGCAAATCCCATACCGGACCTGTCCATTTCCGGTTTGGTGGTAAAGAGCGGTTCCATCGCCTTTTCTATATCCTCAATGCCTTTTCCTGTGTCCTTTACCTCCACATGGAGCACATCCTCCTCTATCAGGCATCTCATATACACCTGGGCAGCCCCCTCTGCCCCGCTGCCCTGGGTAAACTCCTCGTCATACCCATGGATAATGGCATTGGTCACTGCCTCTGAAACCGCTGTCTTAATATCCGAAATTTCCTCCATGGTAGGGTTTAAGGGTGACACAAATGCCGCCACCGCAATCCGCGCGAAGGCTTCATTCTCTGAAACAGCGTCAAATGTCATATACATCTCATTGCGCTGGATGCCCTTCCTTCTCACCCCATCCCCCATTTTCTGTCCTGTTTCCATACCAAGTCCTTTCCCCGGCAACAGCCGCCGTAATTTTTGTCTCTCTCTTACTCCATAATCTCAATCACCTTATGTAACCCGCATATCATCAAAGTGCGTTTCACCCTGGTATCCGCATTTATGGCAAACACTTTTCCTCCAAAATAGGATATTTTCTTATACCTGCCAATGATAATCCCTATGCCGGAGCTGTCCATAAACCGGGTATCCTCAAAGTCAAAAACAATATTCCCCACCCCTTCCTTCATAATAAATTCATCTGCTGTCCTGCTTATGTAAACTGACTTGTGATGGTCCACCTCCTCCGGCATCCTCACCATCAGGTAATTGTCAATCACCTTAAAATCTTCTTCCATACCGCTTCCCTCCTTTCACCGGGTTACCCACTGCAATCAAGTAGGGAAGAGTTTCTCCCTACTCGCCGCGCGGGGCACACGTTGCGTAAGCAACAATTTCATCTG